>ENA-OPWH01001105-OPWH01001105.1-human-gut-metagenome-genome-assembly--contig:-NODE-1105-length-17865-cov-1.806906_pt1 | contig 17865 bp, 10 predicted proteins | sample MGYA00241506_ERZ502004 | MGnify/ENA primary metagenome ERZ502004 (study PRJEB25962, sample SAMEA2043049) | human gut metagenome | biome: human gut; feature: human-associated habitat; material: faeces... | reverse complement strand
TGCTTTGTATGGTTCGCGGGGTAAAGACGGTGCTATTTTGATCACTACCAAACTGGCGAAAGAGGATGGATTGACTGTTACGGCCGGATTGTCCAGTATGGTTTCTGCCGGATTTACGGTCTTTCCTGAAACTCAGACAGAGTTTGGTTCGGGCTCTAATGGTCAGTATGCCTTTTGGGATGGAGCAGATGGTGGTATCTCGGATGGAGACATGACCTGGGGACCTCGTTTTGCCGGGCAGAAAATAGCACAGTGGAATAGTCCTATCCGTAATAAAGAAACAGGAGAAACGATTCCTTGGTGGGGGGATGTTTCCGGTACGATTTATGATGACCAGTCTAAGTACGAACGGGTGCCCATCGCATGGGAGCCTCATGATAACCTGAGGGACTTTTTACGTACCGGAATTATTACAAAAGCGACTTTTTCAGTGGCAAGCAAAAGTAAAAAAGCTAACTATAATTTTAACGGTGATTTCTCCAATCAGCGCGGACAGGTTCCCAATACTTCGGTTTATACGGGGGGATTGAACTTTAACAGTATGTATAACCTTAGTAACTCGGTTACTTTATCAGCCAATCTTTCTTATAACAAGGTATATTCTCCCAATTATCCACGTTATGGATATGGACCGAAAAATCATATGTATACCATTTTGTTATGGATGGGAAATGATGTAAATGGAAAGGAGTTGGCCGAGCATTATTATCGTCCGGACTCTGAAGGTACACGTCAGGCCAACTACAACTATGCGTGGTATAATAATCCTTACTTTGCTGCCAATGAACTGACGCAAAAGCATGACCGTAATACAATGAATGGACAACTGAAACTGAACTGGGATGTAATACCGGGGCTGAGTTTGCAAGGACGGGCTGCGGGACGTTTGGAAAGCACATTTGAAGATATGTCTGTTCCTAAGTCTTATATGAACTATGGTGATTCGCGGAATGGCGACTACAAAACGTGGAATACTGATCAGCTGGACATCAATGCGGATTTTCTTGCTACTTACACACGTGCTTTCAGCAGGAATTTTACGTTGACTGTCAATGCCGGTACTTCACTGTATTACCGTCAGATTCGGAAGCAAAGCCAGTCTACAGACGGACTGATTGTGGCGAAAGTATACAATTTGGGTAATAGCCTGAATCCTGTAAGCGCTACCAACTCGATGAACGAAAAAGCTATCGAGAGTGTTTATGGTTCTGTGAATGTAGATTTGTTTGAGTCTTTGTTTCTTACATTTACCGGGCGTAATGACTGGTCTTCTACTTTGGCAAAAGGGAATAACTCCTATTTCTATCCTTCTGTGTCATTAAGTACATTGGTTAATGAATATGTGAAACTGCCTTCATGGATGGATTATCTGAAAGTAAATGGTGCATGGGCGCAAGTTTCCAGTGACCTTGATCCTTATTCTTTGTATGCTACTTATTCCAATGGCACACTGTATGGCAGTATTCCGTCCGTGACTTATCCGGGTACGTTACTCAATGCGAATATATTGCCGCAAAAAACAACCTCGTATGAGGTGGGGGTTTCTACTTCGTTTTTGCATAATCGCATTGGAATTGATCTGACCTACTATCATATGCTGGATGAGAACAGTATTATAGAACTGCCCATATCATCTGCCTCGGCATTTACCAAACGTTATGTGAATGGTAACGAATACACAACAAACGGTTTCGAGCTGATTGTTTCCGCCACTCCGGTAAAAAACAAAAACTTTACCTGGAATGTAGCTACCAATTGGAGTAGTAATATTCGTAAGCTGACCGGGATTTATGGAGACCAGGAGAAGTTCGGCGATTTGAAAAAAGGTGACCGGGCTGATGCTATGTATGCTACCGAGTGGGAAAAGACACCGGATGGCCGGTTGATATTGGATGCGAATACGGGTTTGCCCACTCAGAGCGCTTTTAAGACCAAAGTAGGAAACCAGTCTCCTGATGTTCGTTTCGGATTGCAGAATACTTTCAAGATAAAGGATTTTACTGTCAATATAGATATGGACGGAGCTATCGGAGGAACGTTGATATCTACTACCACGCAGAAAATGTGGTGGGGAGGAAAGCATCCCAAATCTACCATGTATCGTCAGGAAGAATATGATAATGGTGGCAAGCCTGTTTATGTGCCCGAAGGTGTCAATATAGTAAGCGGTGAGGTGACTTATGACGTGAATGGGAATATTGTTTCCGATACCCGTGTCTATAAAAAGAATGAAACAGCGGTAAACATACAGACTTGGGCCCAGAATTATCCTTATCGTGCCGTGGTGCGTACAGAAGAAAGCGAGTTGTTTGCTAATACGTTCAGCCGTTCTTTCCTAAAACTGAGACGTGTTGCAGTGACGTATGATTTGACTAAGTTCATTCAGTCACAGTTTATAAAAGGGCTGGATGTCACAGTGTTTGGAAACAATCTGGCCGTGCTGAAAAAGACTCCTTATTTGGATCCGGACTTTGGTGCCAGTGATGGAGATTTGCAGGATCCGTCGGCCCGTTATGTAGGAGTGAGTGCTAACATTAAATTTTAACGTTTATTCAAAATATGATGAAGAAGTATATCAAATACATGGCATCTCTTCTTGCCGTATCCTTTGCAATGAGTGCTTGCATTGATTTGGAAGAGATGAATGTGGATCCTAATAATGCCACTACTACCAATCCTTCCCTGTTGTTGACCGGAGTTGCTTATAGTGCTTTTAATCAAACCAGTTCGGATGCTTGCCATGCAGCCAAGATGCTGATTCTGACTTCGGGAGAAAGCAAGTATCAGGTTTATAAATGGACGCGTGGGGATTTTGATTATTATAGCAATTTGCGTGATGTGACCAAAATGTCAGAAGAGGCCGGAGAAGGAAGTGCTTATCAGGCTTTGGCTCATTTCTTCCGTGCCAATTATTTCTATCAGTTGACTCTGGACTTTGGAAATATCCCCTATACGGATGCGCTTAAGGCAGAAACAGATGCGAATTACCAGCCGGCATACGATTCGCAGGAAGTTGTGCTGGCCGGCATTTTGAAGGAGCTGGAAGAGGCCGATAAAATGCTTGAAGGCAGTGATGAGATTATTTCGGGAGATATTATCTACAATGGCAACTTGGTTAATTGGAGAAAATTGATTAATGCTTACCGCTTACGTATTTTGATGTCTTTGTCGGGAAAAGAGAAGGTAGGTGATATAGATGTTAAATCGGAGTTTTCAAAGATTGTAGCCGACGGACCTTTAATGGAAAGCTTGTCGGATAACGGGCAGTTGATCTATCTTGACCAGCAGGATAACCGTTATCCGTATTTTAATGACAGCGATTTCGGTTCGGGGCGTTTTATGGATTCCACTTATATTGCTGCATTGGCTACACGGCAGGATCCGCGTTTATTTGCTGTTGCCACGCAAACTCCGAATGCTGAAAAAGCCGGAAAAGCGATTAATGATTTCAGCTCTTATGACGGGGGTGACCCGGCTGTTCCTTATAGTTTGGTTAATGATAAGGCGGTGGCTGGAAACTGTTCCAAGCCTGCTCCCCGTTATTACCAGACTCCGACCAATGAGCCTATGGTCTTGTTAGGTTACGTTGAACAGCAGCTTATATTGGCTGAGGCTGTAGTAAGAGGATGGATTCAGGGAGATGACAAGATTTATTATGAATCGGCCGTCAAGGCGTCTTTTGAGTTTTATCAGAAATATGCTGTGTCGGTAGCTGATTATCTCACTCAGGATGCAGCGGCAGAATACCTTCGAAATGACAAGGTGGCTTATTCCTCTTCCCTTTCTACTGATGAGAAGATAGAGCGTATTATTATGCAAAAGTATTTGCCGACATTTTTGCAGGGAAGTGTATGGCTACCCTACTATGAGGCGCTTCGTACGGGGTATCCCGATTTCCGCCGTGCCGCAGGAGTTAGTCTGCCTTATCGCTGGATGTATCCGCAGGATGAATATAATAACAATGCCACTCATGTGGAGGCTGCTTTGAATGAGCAGTTTGGTGGAAGTGATAAAACCTCGGATAAGCCTTGGTGGTTGCAGTAATCAGTTTAAATAAATTTTTAGGATGATGAAAAAGATAAAAACATTATGTGGTGTGTTGGCTCTGCTTTGTGTAGGGATGATGCCGGTAAGCGCGCAAAATGTGCTGAAATTCAATGCAGACAAGAAGTTTAAGATTGTTCAGTTCACTGATGTTCATTGGGTACCGGGAGACTCTGCCTCGGAAGAAGCGGCGGAGCGAATGAATGAGGTCTTGGATGTTGAGAAACCGGATTTGGTGATTTATACAGGTGATTTGGTGTTTGGCAAGCCGGCGAGCGAGGCATTGTCTAAAGCTTTGGAACCTGTTGTTTCCCGCCGTTTGCCTTTTGCCGTGACTTGGGGAAACCATGATGATGAGCAAGATATGACCCGTATTGAGTTACTGGAATATATCAAAGATATGCCGGGTAATCTGACCTCTACCACGGCAGGGATTTCGGGAGTTACTAATTATGTACTTCCTTTGAAGTCGGAAGACGGAAAGAAGGATGCAGCTGTGCTTTATGTCTTCGATAGCAATGCGTATTCGTCTTTGAAACAGGTAAAAGGGTATGATTGGATAAGGCCGGATCAGATAAATTGGTATGTTGAGAGCAGTGTGGGATATACGGAACGTAATGGTGGCAAGCCACTGCCCTCGTTAGCTTTCTTTCATATTCCTTTTCCGGAATATAATGAAGCGGCGCAAGATGAAAATGCGTTATTGATAGGAACACGTAAGGAAAAGGCTTGTGCTCCGTTGATTAATACAGGTTTGTATGCTGCTATGCTGAATGCAGGAGACATAATGGCTACATTTGTGGGGCACGACCATGTGAATGATTATGTGGTTGATTGGAAAGGGATTTTGTTGTGCTATGGACGGTTTACCGGAGGGAATACCGTTTATCACGATATTCCGGGAGGAAATGGGGCACGGGTCATTGAACTGACACAAGGAGTGCGCTCTTTCAAGACATGGGAGCGCTTGGAGGGAGGAAAGATTATTAATGAAGTAAATTATCCGTCTGATTTCCAAAGAGAATAATAGTCAGTTGGGCAGGATAGGGGTATTCTCAGTACCTGTCCTTCCGGTGACAAGACTGTTTCGTCATTTGTTATACATAAATTATTGTCACAGCTTCATACATCCCTGTCGGCATTCTATGGATATAGTTAATAATGGCCGGCAGGGTGATAGAATATTATGACCGTTTCAGATATTCGTACCCTATCCGGCAATACAGGCATTTTTTCTTATCGCAATATTCTTTCTTTAATTGTATCAAAGCTTGGCTGTCGGCGGCATTGGAGGCTTTCATTCCGCATTGTTCCCACATGCGGGTGATATAATTGTTCTCCGCTTTCAATTCTTCCAGAAAACTGCCGGCACGTGCACAAAGTACACGATTCCCTTTATGCAGTCCGTAAGCATAGAGAAATGTCACTACCGTGTTGATAATGAGTAAATCCAGTGAGGTGTTACTTAGAGTCTTCGGACGGGAAGGGGAAGAACCGCCAAATGTATAATGAGTGAGCCAGTATTCTGACGTTCCTCCTTTCAGAATATCTCTGACACCTTGTAGTGTCTCCGTTTCCATGATGCGAGAGAGCAGTCCGTAGGCACGATGATAAAGACATGCCAACTGTGCAATCCGTATATGCGGAAAATTAGCAGGACGTAGCCGGAGAAAACGCCATAGGGAAGCATCCATCGGGATAAGTCCGAATTTATGCTGTAGATAGGTGTACTCTTTTTTTAGCCGGAGATAGTATCCGTCTCCATCAGAATCTTCCAGAATGCCGGCTTGTCCAAAGAAGATGGCTTCTATCTGGAAAAGGTCGTTCCGATGCTTGTCTACCGCCCGGAAGGGAAGCCGATGAGCCCAGGTTTCGAAAGCGTCTCCGTTCAGCCCGAAACCGAAATTACGTGCCAGTGTGATAAAAAAAGCATCTTCCCAATTGCCTTGACAACGTTTTAACCGTTCATTCAATAAGGTCGCTTTTTGCTCGAATCTTTCCATCTGTAAGGCAGTCATCCATGAGTGGGCGGTGAAAGGGGGGAGTGAAGGAATGATGCGGTAACAAGGGGGGTAGCTGTCTGTTTCCAACAGTTCCTTGTAGTTGGTGCGGACCGCTTCCGGGCAGATGAGTTGTATTTGGGGGATTCTTTCTCCATTGCTCCTGCTGATTTCCGTATCTATTTCGGAGGCTATATGCAGAATGACAGAGTTGTAACCGGCATCTGCATGATGTCCGTGTTTGAACCAGTCTGAAGATCTTTCATGTATCTCGATATTGCCTATCCAAAGCACACCGTCCAGCTTGAGCTTGGCATTAAAAAAATCGGGACCGGCGTCGGTATTCGCCAGTCCCGTATCTATAACTTCCACTTGTTGGCCGGTTGTTGTTTTCAGTTCTTTGAGAGGAAATATTTTATGTTTCCATACATAGTGTAATAGTTGTTCCATGTTAATGAGGTGTAAATGTTTGGCAAATGTAATGGTTTACAACGAAAAACGCTATCTTTGTGGCTGAAATAACATTCGTAATTATGAAAATAGCATTAATAGGATACGGAAAGATGGGCAAGGAGATTGAAAAGGTTGCAGTTGCCCGCGGACATGAGATTGTGAGTATTATAGATGTTGATAATCAAGATGATTTTAATTCGGAAGCATTTAAATCAGCAGATGTGGCTATTGAGTTTACTAACCCGATGGTGGCATATGACAACTATATGAAAACTTTTGCTGCCGGTGTCAAATTGGTATCGGGCAGTACCGGATGGATGGACAAACATGGTGATGAGGTGAAAGAATTATGCACGAAAGGTGGAAAAACCTTGTTCTGGTCGTCTAATTTCAGTCTGGGTGTCGCTATATTCTCTGCTGTAAATAAATACTTGGCTAAAATAATGAATAACTTTCCCGCTTACGAGGTTTCCATGACCGAAACTCATCATATTCATAAACTGGATGCGCCCAGCGGAACAGCCATCACGCTGGCCGAAGGAATTCTGGAAAATATGAACCGCAAGAGTAAATGGGTGAAAGGGACCATGGTGGCACCGGATGGAACCGTGTCGGGAACATCGGAATGTGCCGAGAATGAGTTTCCTGTAAATTCGATCCGTGAAGGGGAGGTGTTTGGTATTCATACTATCCGCTATGACTCTGAGGCGGACAGCATCTCAATTACCCATGATGCCAAGAATCGGAAGGGGTTTGCCTTGGGAGCTGTTTTGGCGGCGGAATATACATCCAGGCATGAAGGGTTATTAGGAATGAGTGATTTATTTCAGTTTTAAGATATGATAAGAGCAACACGTACACAGTGGATTAAGTTTGCCGTTGTTCTGGCACTTTACCTGATATTTCTTGTCTGGTTGAGAAGCTGGCTGGGATTGGTGGTTGTACCGTTTATCTTCGATGCGTATATCACAAAGAAGATTCCATGGACTTGGTGGAGGGAGTCCAAGAACCGTCATGTAGTGACTGTCATGGGATGGGTGGATGCTATTGTATTCGCACTGGTGGCGGTATACTTTGTCAACCTCTATTTCTTCCAGAACTATGTGATTCCTTCTTCCTCGCTGGAAAAATCATTGCTGACGGGTGATTATCTGTTTGTGAGTAAAATGAGTTATGGGCCCCGTGTGCCTCAGACTCCGCTGCACATGCCGTTGGCACAACACACACTGCCGTTTTTTAATTGTAAATCATACCTTGAGCATCCACAATGGGATTATAAACGGGTGAAAGGTTTGGGGGATGTACAGTTGAATGATATCGTTGTCTTTAACTTTCCGGCCGGAGATACAGTTGCCACCGGTGTGCCCAATGATGATATTTACCGTCTGAGTTATGGCGCAGGCAAGGAGCTGGCAAAACCGGTGGATTTGGCTTCCATGACTCCGGAGCAGCAACGGGTGGTCTATGATTATTATTATCAGTTGGGACGGGAGTACCTGAAAGAGAATCCACAGAACTTCGGTGAGATAATCAGCCGTCCGGTAGACCGCCGTGAGAACTACGTGAAGCGGTGTGTGGGTTTGCCCGGACAAACGCTGGAGATAAAGGATCGTATTATTTATTTGGATGGTAAAGCTAATAAAGAGCCTGATAATGTGCAGTATCGTTATCTGGTGAAAACCAAGCGTCCTATTCCCGATGACCTGGCTCATGAACTGGGTATCAGCAAGGAGGATATGATGATGTATTATACGGATGCTTCTGTTTATAATATGCCTCTGACGGAAAAAGCGAAAGCGGGTTTGTTGGCGCGTAAGGATATTGTAGTCAGTATTGAGAATACACCGGCTGATGATGCGGGGGGCTTGTACCCGCTGAATATGTATAAGAACTGGACTACGGATAACTACGGACCTGTATGGATTCCCAAAAAGGGAGAGACGGTGAAACTCACGATAGAGAATCTTCCTGTTTATGAGCGTCCTATTCATGTTTACGAGGGTAATGAACTGGCGGTGAAAGATGGAAAGATTTATATTAACGGCAAGGAAACCGATGAGTATACTTTCAAGATGGATTATTACTGGATGATGGGAGATAACCGTCATAATTCGGCTGACTCCCGCTTTTGGGGATTTGTTCCTGAAGATCATGTGGTGGGAAAACCTATCTTTATCTGGTTGTCATTGGATAATGACCGTGGCTGGCTGGATGGAAAAATACGTTGGAACCGATTGTTTACCTTTGTAGATAACATTAAATAAATTGCGCATACCCTGTATTCCTGTATGGATAAAAGCAATGCTTACTGCTGTCATTCTGGTACTGTTGGTAAAGACATTTGCTTTCACCTCCTGCACCATTCCCTCTACCGGTATGGAGAATAGCCTTTATCAAGGGGAAAGGGTTTTGGTGAATAAGTGGAGTTATGGGTTTCGTGTGCCTTTTTCTATCTGGCGGTGGCTGGGAAAAACTGCCGGGAAAGGGGATATTGTGTTGTTCAACAATCCTAATCCACGCTCTCCTCAGACGTCGGTGGGCAATCGGGAAGTGTTTATAAGCCGTGTGGTAGGAGTACCCGGAGATACGTTGATGTTGAATGATGAACTGTGGGTGACCGACGAACAAGTGTTGAGCCCGGATAGTAAATCTTTGTATGTCTATTCTCATACGGAAGAAGAAACGATGCAGGCTGCCATGCAGCAAGTGAACATTCAGGGAAACAGGTTGGTGGGGTATGCCGAGGGGAAGTATATACGTACCTTCAGTCATTATGAATATTACCTGTTAAAACAAAAACTGGCGGGAAAAGTGGATTTGATTCCTCTTTATCATAAGGATATAAGCAAGAGCCATCCCTTTGTGATCCCGGAAAAAGGGAAACCTGTCAAGGTATATCCTTGGAATGTGACCTTGTTGTGCAATACTATTGTCCGCCATGAAGGGAGAGTGGCTTCTGTCAGGGGAGATACCCTGTATGTAGGGGAAAAACCTGTAGAAGCCTATACATTTAATAAAAATTATTACTGGATGGCATCCAATAATCCGGTGAATCTGTGTGATTCGCGTTTATTCGGCCTGGTGCCCGATGACCATTTGATCGGTAAAGCTTGGCGCATTTGGTTTTCATCCAGAAAAGGGCGCATTTTTCAACGAGTGCAATAATGGAGAATACGATATATTTAAGTTCGGCCTATCTGGCCCCGGTGGAATATTATACAAAACTGTTTGCCTGTGAGAAGGCCTATGTGGAACAGTATGACAATTATGTGAAACAGACTTATCGCAACCGTTGTGTCATTGCGGCAGCCGACGGTCCGCTGGCACTGACTATCCCTACGGAAAAAAGCGGTACACCTAAATGCCTGATGAAGGATGTCCGCATTTCGGATCATGGCAATTGGCGTCATATACATTGGAATGCTTTGGTGGCTGCATATAGAAACAGTCCTTTCTTTGAGTACTATGCTGATGATTTCCACGTCTTTTATGAAAAGAAATATGCCTTCTTGTGGGATTATAATCAGGAAATTTGTTCTTTAGTATGCGATTTGATCGATATTCATCCCCATATGGAAGGAACAACGGAATATTGCATGGAATTTGTTCCGGGTGAGGTTGATTTTCGTGAGACTATTCATCCGAAGCGTGACTGGCGTGAGGCGGATGCTGACTTTTGCCCTAAACCTTACTATCAAGTTTTTGATGCCAAATACGGTTTTCTGCCGAATTTGAGTATCGCCGATCTTTTGTTTAATATGGGGCCGGAGAGCCTGATTGTTTTGCGAGATAGTGTTAAAGGTATAAACCATAAAGAATAATATCATGAATAATTTGTTTAGTGTAAAAGACCAGGTGGTGGTAATCACCGGTGGAACAGGGGTTTTGGGAAAGGCTATTGCCGCCCATTTGGCAGAAGAAGGTGCCAAGGTTGTTATATTAGGCCGTAAGGCAGAAGTAGGAAATGCCATTGTAAACGAAATCAAGGCCAAAGGCGGGGAAGCCATGTTTCTTGTAACGAATGTGTTGGATGAGGCTATATTGGAGCAGAATCTGAAGGATATTCTCGCAGCATATGGTCGTGTAGATGCATTGCTGAATGCAGCAGGAGGTAATATGCCGGGTGCTACGATTGCTCCTACAGGAAATTTCTTTGATTTGAAAGTCGATGAGTTTCAGAAAGTGCTTAATCTGAATCTTACCGGAACCGTTCTGCCTACACAGGTATTTTTGAAGCCGATGGTGGAACAGAAGAAAGGGGCTATTGTGAACTTCTCTTCTATGGCGGCATTCCGTCCGATGACTCGTGTATGTGGTTATGCGGCTGCAAAGGCGGGAATCTCTAATTTCACTGCGTTCATGGCCAATGAAGTGGCTACGAAATTTGGTGAAGGCATCCGCGTGAATGCCATTGCTCCGGGATTCTTCCTGACCGAACAGAACCGTACTTTGTTGACAAACGAAGATGGTACATATACTCAGCGTGGTAATGATGTGATTCGCCAGACTCCGTTCAAACGTTTCGGTAAAGCAGAGGAACTGTGTGGAACCATCCAGTATCTCATCAGCGATGCCAGCAGCTTTGTAACCGGTACAGTAGCCGTAGTAGATGGTGGCTTCAATGCATTTGCCATGTAACAAGTCTTTAGTCTTTAATTCTCAATTTTTTTATTTGATATGATTTTATGTGAGCAAACATGGCGCTGGTACGGACCGAATGATCCCGTATCATTGTGGGACATCAAACAAGCCGGAGCAACCGGTATTGTCAATGCCTTACATCATATTCCCAACGGTGAAGTATGGACGGTAGAGGAAATAATGAAGCGCAAGAAATTGATTGAAGAAGCAGGATTAACTTGGAGTGTCGTAGAATCCGTGCCCGTACACGAACATATTAAGACACAGACAGGAGATTATCTGAGATATATCGAGAACTATAAACAGAGTTTGCGTAATCTGGCAGCATGTGGTATCTATATTGTGACTTATAATTTCATGCCTGTATTGGATTGGACCCGTACGGACCTGGCATATACGTTGCCCGATGGTTCCAAGGCATTGCGTTTTGAGCGGGCTGCTTTTGTAGCGTTCGATCTGTTCATCTTGAAACGTCCGGGAGCCGAAAAGGAATACTCGGCCGAAGAGATAGAAAAGGCAAAAGCGCGTCTGGCACAAATGGATGAGGAAGAAATTCATCGTCTGACACGAAATATGATTGCAGGATTGCCCGGTTCGGAGGAAAGTTTTACATTGGAGCAATTCCAAAATGAACTGGACCGTTACAAGGATATTGATGCGGACAAACTCCGCAATAACTTGATTTTCTTCTTGAAAGAAATTTGTCCGGTAGCCGATGAAGTGGGAGTAAAGCTCGTTATTCATCCGGACGATCCGCCTATGTCTATTCTGGGCTTGCCGCGCATTATGAGTACGGAGGCGGATTTCAAGCTGTTGGTGGAAGCTGTACCTAATCCGTCAAACGGACTTTGTCTGTGCTGTGGCTCATTTGGCGTATCTGCACAGAATGATTTGCCGGGTATCATGGAACGTTGGGGAGACCGTATCAATTTTGTTCATTTGCGCAGTACCCAACGTGATGCTGAAGGGAACTTTTATGAGGCGAATCATCTGGAGGGTGATGTGGACATGTATCATGTAGTTAAGAACCTGTTGAAAGTGCAGCAACGTCGTGGAATATCTATTCCTATGCGTCCGGATCATGGTCATCAGATGATAGATGATTTGAACAAGAAAACAAATCCGGGCTATTCTTGTTTGGGACGTATGCGTGGCCTTGCCGAGCTTCGTGGTTTGGAAAAAGGAATAGCGATGAGTATGGTGGCAGAGTAACTTCTTTTTAACATATAAAAATAAGACCTGAATGTCTTCCGGTATCCGGAGATCTTCAGGTCTTATTTTGTTTAAAGGCTGGATAATAGGGGCTTTCTAGACAAATACAGATATTAATTAGACAAATAAAGAGGTGCTGGCGGAATGGGAACGCCTATATTTGCAACAGTTTTTAATCTAATTAATCCTTAAATTCTTTTATTATGAATAAAAAAATGAAACTGCTTTCAGTCCTTGGATTGGTGACAGCTATTCTGTTTTTGTTCTCGCCGATGGTGACAGCTCAATCCTTATCCATCAGTGGTAAGGTAATTGACAAAAACAGTCAGGAGCCTGTAATTGGGGCCAGTGTTTTAATTGAAGGAACCTCAAACGGTACGATAACCGATTTGGATGGTAATTTTATGCTTTCCAATGTTCCATCCAAAGGAAATCTAGTCGTGTCTTATATTGGTTATGCTACGCAAACTCTTCCAATCAATGGAAAAACTAGTTTCAGTATTGTCTTGGCTGAGGATACCGAAACGTTGGATGAAGTTGTTGTGGTAGGTTATGGTGTGCAGAAAAAAGTGAATCTTACCGGATCTGTCGCTTCTGTGAAAGGAGATGCGTTGGAACATCGTCCGGTAGTGGATGCAACACAGAGTTTGCAAGGTTTAGTTCCGGGTTTGTCAGTAAGCAATGGAGGATCGGGACGTCCTGGCGCTACCGGTTCGTTGAGTTTGCGTGGTCAAGGCAACTTGTCTGGAAATTCTGCTCCTTATGTATTGGTAGATGGTGTGGAAATGTCTCTTTCAGATGTAAACCCGAATGACATCGAGAATATTTCTGTATTAAAAGACGCGGCGGCTTGTGCTATTTATGGAGCACGTGCAGCTTACGGTGTGATTCTGGTGACAACTAAACAAGGTGAAGAAGGAAAGATGCGTGCCAGTTATCAAGGTACATTAGGATGGAGTGCTCCAACTGTGCTGCCGGATATGGTGAATTCACTTGACTTTGTGAAGTTTTGGAATGACGGTGTCAGCAATACAGGAGCTGCTAACCGTATGTATAGTGAGCAAAAAATAGCTGATTTGGAACAATATATGAGAGATCCGTCCAGTATTGACCCGTGGGGAGATTTGGCACCGGGCGAATCATTGAATGCCGCATTCGAAAACTCGGAACGCGGATTGGGAAATACGGATTATTTTGACCTGCACTATAAAAATTATAGCTTTAAGCATAACCACAATCTCAGTTTTAGCGGGGGTAGCAAGAAAGCACAATATTATGTTTCCGGAGGCTATTATAATGAGGACGGTATTTTGCGCTATGCTGATATGGACTATACACGCTATACGGTTAATGCCAATATCACTTCAGAATTGACTAAATGGTTGAAACTGAAATTCAACACTAAGTTTATGCATTCGGATAATAGGACTCCTTTTAATAATGAAGATCCGAAAACTGGACTTGACGGTGGTTTGAGTGAAGGATTTTATCATAGTTTGGCACGTTTCCGTCCTACGGTATCGGTTATTGACCCTAATGGACATTTTACGGAATTGTCTATGATTCCTTATTTGCAGAGTGGAACGTATACAGATACGCAACGTGACCGTTTTAATATCACTGCAGGTTTTGAATTGCAACCGCTGAAAGACTGGTTTATTTTCTTTGATTATACTTATAAGCAAATGAACTTGGAGTATGAAGCATTGAATGTGGCTCCCAGTATTTATGAGCAAGATGGGGTGACAATGACCAAAGTGGCGCGTTCTGAATTGGGAGTAGTGGAAGACGGTAAGTTTACACGTACTTATGGACGTACCCGTTATCAGACTATCAATCTTTATACAAACTACCAGTTCACTCTGAATGATCATCATAACTTTACATTAATGGGGGGATATCAAGAAGAGGATAATGATTATAGCTATATGAAGAACTCTATTACAGGCTTGTATTCTACAAACAACCCTAATTTGGGTATGGGTACAGGTGATAAAGTGGTAGTGGATACTCGTAACGGATGGGCTACACGAGGCTTTTTTGGGCGTATCAATTATGACTACGACGGTCGCTATCTGTTGGAATTGAACGGCCGTTATGATGGAACTTCACGTTTCCCCAAAAAAGATCGTTTTGGTTTCTTCCCCTCCGGATCTGTTGCTTGGGTTTTGTCGAAAGAAAAGTTTATGGAAAACATAAATCAAAGCATTGGTTTGGATATGTTGAAGTTCCGTGCTTCTTATGGTGCTTTAGGAAATCAGAATGTAGGTACTTATGCCTATCTGCCTACTATGAGTTCCGGACAAATAGGTCAAATATTGGATGGTTCACAGCCGGTAGCCGTGTATGCTCCGGGAGTGGTATCGAATACGTTGACTTGGGAAAAGGTTAGAACTATTAATGGAGGTATTGACCTGGCACTCTTGAACAACCGCTTGTCTGCCAGCTTTGATTACTATGTGCGCTACACGGAAGGTATGCTGACTAAAAGTAAAACGTTACCAAGTGTATTTGGTGCCAGTGAACCCAAAACTAATGCTGCTGACCTGAAAACAAAAGGTTGGGAATTGTCTTTAAGATGGAGAGATCAGTTTATGTTGGCAGACTCACCGTTTAACTATAGTATTAAAGTAGCTTTAGCCGACAGTCGTGCATTCATTACTAAATATGATAACCCGAATAAACGGTTGGGAGACTATTATGAGGGACAGGAAATAGGCGAAATGTGGGGATTGACTACTGAGGGTTTCTTCCAGACTGAAGAGGAAATTAAAAACCATGCCGACCAAAGTGCAGTAGGTGAAGATGACCAGAGCTATAAATTCTATGTAGGTGACCTGAAGTTTGCCGATTTAAACAATGATGGAAAAATCAATAAAGGTGACTGGACATTGGCTAACCCGGGTGATTTCCGCAAAATTGGTAATAGTTCGAGCCGATATCCTTATAGTTTTGATCTTTCGGCAGACTGGAAAGGATTTGATATTCGCGGATTCTTTCAGGGCATAGGTAAGAGAGACTGGTATGCAGGCGGTGGAAATCATTATTTTTGGGGAATTTACGCACAGCCTTGGACAAATGTACAAACTCATAATCTGGACCACTGGACACCGGAAAATCCCAATGCTTATTATCCTCGTGTAAAGGCTTACATTGCCGAATCAACAGGTAGCGAGCTGGCTTGTGTACAGACAAGATATATGCAAGATGCTTCTTATTTACGTATGAAAAACCTGACTATAGGTTATACATTACCACAGGACCTGACCCGGAAATTGAATATTGAACGTGTGCGTTTCTATTTCAGCGGTGAGAACTTGTTTGAAATTACTCACCTGAAGGCCAATCTCGACCCGGAAGCCTTGGATTCCAGCAGTAAAGTATATCCTTTACAACGTTCTTATTCTTTTGGTGTTAATTTAACTTTCTAATTAATTTACTGATATGAAACAATTAAAAACTATATATGCAGTAGCTACCTTTATGGGATGTGCACTTTTTACCGGATGCAATGATGATTATCTGCAAAAATATCCGGAAGATAGCTTGAATGAAGAGGCATTCTTTAAAACTGTAACCGATTTGGAAACTTATACCAATGGCTTTTATGGCATGTTTGGAGCCTCGTATGACGATTTATTTTCTGATAATATCGGTCATGGAACAGGTGATACATTTAGTCAAAAATTAAAAGGACGTATTGATGAGACTAAAATAGGATCATTTGGATGGAAAAAGGATGGCGTATGGGAAAATATTCATGATATCAATTTTATGTTAGTCAATGCTCATAAAGTGGAGGGTGACGAAAATGAAAAGAAACATTATATAGGTTTGGCCCGTTTATGTCGTGCGTTGCAATATTATGGCTTAATTAAGAATTATGGGTCTGCTCCTTGGTATTCTGCTCCAATTGCGACAGATGATGAAGAAGCATTATACAAAACTCAGGATTCACGTTCGTTGGTCGTTGACTCGGTGATGGCTGATTTGCAATATGCTTGCGATTATATGCAGGATGGAAGCAGCCGTACACGGGTTACTCGTTACGCTGCTTTAGGATATATGGCACGCATAGCCTTACATGAAGGTACTTTTCGTAAATATCATGAAGAGATAAGTGAACTGGCCGGTACTGCCAATTCATTCTTGGAAAAAGCTGTTTGGGCTACTGATGAAATAATGAGTTCCGGACAATTTGAAATCACAGGAAAAGGGGCAGCTGCCTATCGTGATTTATTCACTAATCCTGATCTGAGCAAAAATAAAGAAATGATTTTATTCTCTGATTATGATAAAGATTTAAATCGTAAGAACAACACTTCAACAGTATTAAACTGGCAATGGAATTTGAGTCGTAGCCTGGCCGATAGTTATTTAAAATCGGATGGAACTCCTATCACAGAGGCAGATCGTACCAAGACTTTTGTAGACATGTTTACTGACCGTGACCCCCGTATGGCTGAGACAATTATGTATCCTGGATTTATTAACGAAGGAGACAATAGTACGCTGCCCACTAAAATTGTATTGGATTACGGTGGCTTGGGGCAAATCAAATTTTTGCCACGTACAGACGCAACTTATGGTGGGTGGGGTGAAAATATAACCGACCTTCCTATCATCCGTTATGCCGAAATTCTATTAATAAATGCGGAGGCAAAAGCAGAACTCGGCATATTGACCCAAAACGATCTGAACGCAACAGTTAATTTACTCCGCAGTCGTGTGGAAATGCCCGAAATGACTATAAATGTTCCGATAGATCCGGCTTTGGAAGCATTATATCCAAGCGTAAGTGGGGCATTGAAAAACGTCATACTTGAAATACGTCGCGAACGTCGGGTGGAATTGGCATGTGAAGGTTTCCGTTACGATGATACAATGCGCTGGGCTGCCGGCAGCATCTATGAAAGACCATTCGAAGGTGTTTATCTCCCGGGGTTCGGTGTATATGATTGTACCGGTGACGGTGTGCCTGATGTGGCATTGTTCAAATCTCCCAATGATAAAATGGGATATACTGATGAAGAATTGAAAGAACTTTCTGTATATTACACAGAAGATGAAAACGGTGCTCCAAAACAGATTTATTTAAGTGAAGGTGATAAGGGAAATATTCGCTTCTATTCTGATACAGATGAGGATGCCAATAAATTTATTGCACCTAAATATTATTATTATCCACTGTCAAAAGATGAATTGGTCTTAAATCCCAATTTGAAGCAACCGATTGGATGGTAATAGTATAATGGAAGATATTGTAATATGTGAATCGTTACGTTTTCAAGATAACTGATTTTAGTCAAACCTCTGATAGCTCCATTAATTGGCAAGGCTGTCAGAGGTTAATTTTATCATGGTGTATTAAACAACGTAATAACTTGAGGGTCTTACCGGTGCAAAGTTACGCATTTTTAGAAGTTTGGGTGTTGACTTCTTGTTTATTCTGCGTTAGAAAGCAATTCTGTATGATAAAGATGCAGAAATTTGCGTGGGAAGCGGTGAAATATCC
>ENA-OPWH01001091-OPWH01001091.1-human-gut-metagenome-genome-assembly--contig:-NODE-1091-length-18001-cov-4.790037_pt1 | contig 18001 bp, 10 predicted proteins | sample MGYA00241506_ERZ502004 | MGnify/ENA primary metagenome ERZ502004 (study PRJEB25962, sample SAMEA2043049) | human gut metagenome | biome: human gut; feature: human-associated habitat; material: faeces... | reverse complement strand
TATAATTTTTGAAGCCAACTTTTAGTCGACCCTATCTAATTGCGGATTACCAAAAAGAGTAGAAATTGTATCACACCATACAATCTCTACTCTTACAAACACAATTGCAATTTTTCTAACTACATTTTAGAATCATATTCCAATTTGACTACATAACACTGTTTCTTATAAAACGATATTCCATAGCCAACTGCATTTTCATATTTTTTAAATCTATGTTCTTCGAGATATTTTTGTTCGACAATTTGTCTTGCGCCTTCTTTGGCATCATCAATCAAATCATCTTCACTTATTGAATGTTTACACTCAATAAGCACCACTGTTCCAAGTATGTTTTCTGGTAAAACGCATACATCAAATCTACCATTTCCGGATTCTCTATTGGATACCACCTCATAATCATTCAACAATCCAACTAGAAATCCATGATAAAAGGATTCTTGATTATCAAAATAACTAATACTTCTTAATAGTATATCATTTAACAATAGATTTACTTTTTTTGCATCTCCATCCACAAGTTCTTGATAAAGCTCATTTTTCTTGCTTGTTGTATAATCTTCAAAATATGACATGAAGGATTGTTTATAGATTTCATAAACTTCCTTATTCGGGATAACCAATTCATATTGATTTTCTCCCCTATCTTTGATGACCTTTAAATATCCAGTTAGTAATAGAAAGCTATAAATATTATTGATATTATCCATTTCACGATACGTTAGTTCAGGCTTGATATATTTAATGAGTGATTGACCACTCATTAATACATCAAACTCCTTGCGTAATTTTTTATCCCCATTTTGAATATACTTAACAACAAGATCATTACCACTGGTATTTGCCCAAAATGAAATTGGTTTAAAAGACACATCTTGCGTTATATTTTTAACATACATAAGTGTACTCCATGGATTATAGATTTCTTTATTACCAAATTGATATCCATCATACCATTCTTTTACTTCATCCATCTTTTCTGATAGATTATAATCTTTCAACAACTGTTTAACTTCCAATTCTGTGAATCCAAAAAATTCACTACTAATATTATTTAAAACAGAATAAGCAGTAAAGTTATTCAATCCAGTAAAAATACTTTCTTTAGAAATACGAAGACATCCGGTCATAACACCTTTTTCTAAAGCATCATTCGTTTTAAGTGCTGAAGAAAAAACGCTTCTTAAAAACTCAACCATTTCTTCATAATAATTATTTTGATAGGCAGCCTGCAATGGAACATCATACTCATCGATTAGAACAATAACCTTTTGTTGATAATAAGTATATAGCGCATTCGTTATGACTCTCAATGAAATTTTTAAATCTTCAGCACTAGATGAACGATTATGCAATTTATTTAAAATATCTTTAGTTGTATCCGACAATTGATTAGAAGATAATATTTCTAAGTTTTTCTCTAACAATTCATATATTACATTTGAAAAAGATGAAATTTGCGCATCAAAAGTTAAGCTTTTCATTTCCTTTAAAGAAATAAAAATCGTTGGATATTTATTTTGAGCCTTTAAAGCATCCTTATTCTTCGAAATATTTAAGCCTTCAAATAGATAAGCGTTCTCCATTTCTTTGATTGAAAAGAAATAATAAAGCATCGACATATTCAGTGTTTTACCAAATCTTCGAGGTCTTGTATACAAAACAACTTGTTCACTTAATACATCCTCAATGAAATTTGTCTTATCCACATAATACGCACTTTTATCAATCATAGTTTTGAAATTTTCAATTCCCGTCGGTAATAATTTCATTCTATCAATTCCTTTCACAGTTATTATACTTTATATTATTAACTTTTTCTTCAATTCCTCATAAGATTTTAAAATTCATGTAGCTCATAAAAAAAAAACTCCCTTTATCAGAGAGTTGCTCATTCACTAAATCACTTTTACGCTATTTTAGTAAAGCTTAGCTCCTGCAAAAAGCTTGTCGTCACCCATCAATAAGTTCAAGCCTTCATGCACAGCTGAGATCAACATACCTTCAGAATATATACCCATCATTTTTCTTGGTGGTAAGTTTACAATCGCAATGGAATGACACATTATAGCCAGCTATACCAATTGGAATTTATCGAGTCCTACTCATATTTTTATTTTTTTCTGAAACCTCGAACTTTAAATATGCTTTATAAGTTTTTTCCAATATTTTCAAGTTCTTTTATAGAATCTTTGTTTTTTGCAAGCTCATCACTGTCTGTTGCATAATATGATTTTTGGAAAATCATATCCCATGAAAGATATTTCGCCATGCAGCCAAACTGTTTGTCAATCAACTCATACTGGATACTATCTACCGGGGATCCTCCCACAACGATTGTTCCAACTTTTTTATTTTTTAGCTGCAAACCGCGGCAGTAGCACTTATCAATGATAAGCTTCAACTGTGCAGACATTCCCCACCAATATACCGGAGTAGCAAAAAGAATCATATCTGCATCGGCAATTTTATCGATTGTGGAATTTGTATCATCCTGATCAACACATCCTTTATAACATTGACAGGCACCACATCCCTTACAAGGTGCTATATGAAGTCTATCTGGTTGGATGATTTCAATCTCATTCTTTTCTGATGCCCCTTTTATAAATGCGTCAATCGCTCTCAGCGTATTTCCTTTTCTGGCACTTCCATTAATAATGACAATTTTCATGTATATTTCCTCCAACTTCTGATTTCTTGAAATCATTATACTTTTTTCCTCTTATCCTGTCATCATTTTTACCAATCAGAAGCACTTTGCAAAGGACAACATCTTTTAGTTGCCAAATTATTTATATATGAAATCTTTGATAACTGTTTATAAGCCAAACCTCAACCTCCTTGTGCTTAGAGTATATGAAGTTTTGGCTTTATCTTGTAGTTTGCGAATGTCCTTAAAAGCAGAAAATTAATTATTGTCCGAGCCTAATATTAACTCATAACTTTTTTAGTATATACCTTAACCTTAAATTTTCAGAAAACAAATTCACCTAACTCATTAAAATTTACCACATTAAAGAAAGATTTAAATATTTGAAATTTAGATAAACAAAGATACTAAAATAAATCAAATAAATTAATGTTAATATCTGACACTGACATTACATCAGATTAATAAAGGCTTTTTTACTTTAGCATGACTTGTTTATATTTTATTTATTAATAATTGAAAATCTTAAGTAATTAGATTCTGCACTTAATTCATAGACTCTTCCATTTTCCTCATAAGCACCATTAGTAGCTTCAGAGAAACAATCTGTTATATCAGTAGCTGATAAACTTGCATCTGTGAAGGCAATCAACCCAATATATAATGATTTTAAATTCTCGGTATCAATATTCACTGGTGCTTCACCTTCTTCAGTAGTACTACAACTCAAACCATTGAATCTACCTGTTGTCTGGTCATACATTAGCATAATGATCATATTTGTATATTCATTGTCTTTGTAAACTTTCCAAATTGTAACAATCTTTCCATCTTGCTTTCCACTTTGTTCGCCTTCAAGACTGATTCCAATTGTGTTCTGGTTTGACATGTTATTCAATGCAGTTGCAATATCAGTACCTTGATTTGAATATGTGCGACCACAGTCATCAAATACTTTGGATACATTTTTTTCTTTCCCAGAGTCAATATATTTTTGGACATCACATTGATCTAGTCCATCATGTTTTTTTGTGGAAGTTGATATCATGTATTTTGTATCAAATATCTCATAATCATCGAAATCACTCTCTAAATCACCATCTTCGCTAATAGAAGTTTTAAAGAACCAGGTGTATTATTTTCAAATCACAAAGATAAGAAGTCTACTAAACTTATTAGTGTAGATGGTCTAAGTAATTCTGAAATCAATGCAATAGCAACTATCATCAATAATCTAAAAAAAGTAGGGTCAATTCCTACTTTTTAATCTTTTGCCTAGAATAACAATCATTCCAAAACTACACAATGCAAGAACAATCCAAATCGTTTTTTTCACTTGAACACCCGTATTTGTATCTTCTGGAGGATTCTTCTCACTTGGTTTTTCTGGAACAGAAGGAGGCACATTATTTGTAAGCCATGTCACCTTTGGTTCTACCTTTACATCATACATAAGATATCCATCTATATCGGATGGAACACTTACTAAAAATGGTGCAGATTCAAATGTATCATTCCCATTCTTTACAGAACCAATCTGTGTAATTAAATACATGCCTTCATTTAAATTACTAAATAAAGTATGCCCAGTACTATCTGTAAGCTGTTGATTTCCAGAAACACCTTTTTTTCTAGCATATTCCAATAACTGTTTAGCCTGTTTATTTCTAGCTTCAGCACTTGTATCATGAAGTGAAACACCACAATCCACAAATGAAGATTGCCATACCCATTTTTCATTCTCTACATATTGAATGGGGATGATTTCAAACTTAGCTCCAGACAAGATAATCTCTTCCTGACTATCTGTTCTTCCTTTATAGTCAATATCAATACTTCCCGTTCTACTGTCCGCATGAACTTGAATAAGAGAAACAAACAATATGCTAATAAGGAGTAGAAAGAGCGAATATGTTTTTAATTGTTTAATCACTTTTTCTTCCTCCTTCTCTTATCATACAAACTATATAGCATGGCTATAACAAATCCTATAAAAATAATTCCAAGTGTCACAATCAATACCTTTGTCGTAAACGATAGCTCTATACCTGTACTAGTGTTTTTCTCAATTTTTACAGCTTCCTCATACGGAATACGATGACCTCTAACCAAGAGTCTATGCGTATTGATTGCGTATGGCGTACAAGTAACTAATGTCGCATAATCTTGTCCAGGAACAATGGATAACGCTTCTGTTTCTTCTGGTAATACAGTAAGTATTTGATCCACTTTATATGCCAATGTCTCATCTAAGACTTTGATGTAGAACACATCCCCTTTAACAAGCTTATCCATATTCGTAAATAATGTTTTTGTAGGCAATCCCCTATGTCCAGTTAATACCGTATGTGTACTTTTGCCACCAACAGGAAGAGAAGTTCCCCAGAAATGACCAACACCAGCCTGCAATACAGATTCAGAAGTTCCATGATAAATAGGAATCTCGACTTTGATCTTAGGAATACGAATATAGCCCATCATGCCAGATCCATCTATATTTAATAGGCTTTCATATCGAGCATCCAAACTTTTTTCACCCTGAGAAAAAGGATCAATCAAATCAATATTACTTAACATTTCCTTATTGTATGCACGTGCATCTTCAAGCATCTTTTCTTTTTCTGCATTACTCAAGCGAACACTTTCTACATCATAATTCGATACAACCTTAGAACCATTCTTTTCATTTACATAACTACTGACTGTAGGATATAACAACACGGCTAATGCAACGACAAGCACAAGCAATCGAATTATATCCTTTATAGTCATTTTTCTTTTCTTATTACTCTTCATTGCATTTTCCCTATCGTTATATGGGAATCGCGGTTATCAAAAGAGACAACCGCAACCCATTAATTAACAAGCTTTTCTTTTATCACGAATGAAGCTTACAACAACTCCAAACACTAATAGAATAGCTACACCTGCAAACACGATAACACCTGTTCCACCTGTTGATGGTAATAGTGATCCTGTACTGTTCTCAATGTCGATAACCTTATCATCTTCCTTTGTATCATTCTTAGAAATAGTCCATTTATTTACATCTGCATCTGCACTCTTAGCAATTGTAACCTTAATTGGATCTGTTAATTTATTAAATCCATCTGGTGCTTTTGTTTCTACTAAGTAATAAGTTCCTGCTGCCAAACCATTTAAATGTAAGTTGTATCCTTTTCCTTCAATTGATTTTACAGATTCAAATTCTGTAGTAGTAGATGCTGGATCTACCACATAGTTACCTGCAACGCCTGCAACTACAGGAGATACTTTAATCGCTTTTGATTCATCATTAGCTTTAGCATCTGCTTCGCTTGAATATAATCTAAATTTTGCACCTGCTAACTTCTCATCAGATTCTTTTTTAATCTTGTTGATATCTAATGGATACGTAGGAGTTTTAGCTTCACTAGGTGTAGTAGTTGTTGTATCATCTGGATTATTACCATATTCTAATGTCGCGTTATTCTTTTCTGTTACAACGGCATTTGCGTTTACTTTTGCGTAATAAGTAACAGTGAATTCTTTTCCTTTGTTGGTTTGGTTAGCTCTTACCCATGCAGATAAGTCTAAATTCATTTTTTTGTTGTTTGCTGTATCAAGTGTTGCTTCTGTTGGTGCTGTACCTCCATCTGTAATACCTGTTTCAGTAAATGCTACTGTTACATTTACTTCAGTAGCACTATCAAGTGCATCACCAGTAGCGTTTTTCACAAAATCTAAACCAGTAGTCAATTCATCGTGAATCTTATATACATATTGATCATATCCTGTTGTATCTGGAACAGAACCTGTAATTGTATATTTAACTACTTGTCCAATTTCAACTGTTTCTTTATCAGCTTTTTTTGTGATGCTAGGAGCTTCTGTTTTTAAGTTAACAGCATTTGTATCTTTATCAACTGTAAGTAAAGATGATTGAATTTCTTTTCCACCAGTAACATAAACTAAATAATAACCTGCATCTAATCCTTTAAAGTCATAAGATTTTTTACTGTCTGTGATTTTACCAGAAGTAGCTGTTTCTTTTAAATTTTTAGTTAAAGCATATGCAGTAAAGTCATTTGCGAATTTTTGTACCTTCGTACCATCAACTGACTTCAATTTCAAAACTTCCTGTGCAAACTGCTCATCAGTTGATTCTTTCGTAATACTCGCACCTGATTTTTCTAATGAAGACACTAAAGCATCTTTATAACCATTTTCTGTATTCACTGTATAAGCATAGTTTGTAGTTTCACCAGATGTTGAAGTTGTTACATCAAACAATTTATATAGATTAATTGTTTGACCGTTCAAGTCTTGTCCATCTTTCACATTGACAGTTAATGTATGTGCTCCTCCTGCAGCATATGCTGTAACTGTCATAGTCATCATCATGATGGCTGTCAGCAAGGCTGCCGCGAATTTTTTAATTCTTTTCATTTCCCATATTCTCCTTTTCTTTGAATTTTTTATAGCTATTCTGCATGCTGATTTTTCTTATTTCTTTTTTTACCCGTAACAAGATAAATCGCTAAAAGCAGAAGACCTATCAAATAAATTAAGTATCTTCCGTTACCACCTGTATCAGGTAATCCTGGGAAGTGTTTGTTGGTTATCGTGAATGTAAATCCATCGTTTGATGTGTCTATCGTTGTTGTATAACCATCTATCTTCGCTTCTGTAACGGAGTATGTGTAATAACAAATCTTATCACCATCTTTTATATAAGCTGGTAATTCTTCAATTACTTTCTTCCATGTTGATTTACTATTACCTTTTATAATGTAACTCTCATAATTTGGAACTGTTTCAGTTTGTTTTGTACCACTAGCATCTATCCAAGTACGAGAAATTGTTACCGTAATACTGTCTGGTCGAATTTCACTAAAATTATTGAAATCCTTCCATACTTTGTTGATTGTTAATTTAATATTCTCATCACAAGGATCTTGTGACTCTGAAGGTTCAGGCGTGTCACTTTCCCCTGTATTTAAATTTGTTTTTGTATCTGACATTAATACAGCTTTTGCATCCGATTCATATGCATTTAAGTCGACCTTAGCCGATTCACTTGAATCGGTAATCTGAGCATTTTGTAGATTGTCATACCTCTTAACTGTTTTCATATGTTCTAATGTATAGATGTCCCAGCCTGTTGAATCATCTTTTTCATGTGTACTGTTTAAAATGATTGAATTCTTTGTGATTTCATCTAATTTTTTCTCTAATTTTCTATAGATACGATAGTCGTCATTTTCTCCTTCAACCTTTTCTTTTGTATTAAAAGAGTATGAAGAATTTAACTTACTCTGACCACTAAATGGTCCAACTAAACTAGATTTACCACGAACAACGTCACATAAATACATATTATTATTTTGAAGCAAACCTTCATTATTGAATCCAACAAAGCCTCCACTCATTCCGTCTACATTGCTTCCATCTTTATCATTATCAGCTCCCCCTGCATATACATCATATCCAGTACGAATTCCATACACATTACTGTCTGTAATCTTTGTACGATTAGCCTTGATTAAACTGATACTGATATTTGATTTTGTATCATTGTCTTCTTTGATTCCATTTGAATCACAAGGTAACTTGATTTCAGAATCTCCAATTTTAATAATAGCCAAATCTGTCTCTTGCTTATTTGTTTCAGATTTTTTTGACAATCCTACAGAAATTTTTAACCCAAACAAATTAACACTCAACAAATCACCTTCATATGCTGCTTTAATTTGTATAATTCCCAAATTAATATTTAATAAATTTGCAGCTTGAAGCTTGTCCAAATATAAAGCTTTTACTAACTGATTTATTATTGTAAGCAATGCATTGACTACGGTCGAATCTAAATCTATATTTCCCAAATATTCATAACTTGTTTTTCCAACAAAACCTCCAGCTATTTCATTTGATGTAACTTGTTTTAAACTAAAGGATGCATCTTCTGATCCAGCTGTACACTTAGACATTCTTGCTAGATTTGCGTAACCAATAAATCCACCAGCTATTGGCTCTTCTCCACCAGTACTTTGAACAGTATAACCACCATTAATTCCTGTAACTGTAGAGTCATCAATGTGTGAACCAAATATATCTAATACTCCAACAGCTCCGCCTAGCAATTGCCATTTATTGTCTCCCAAAACATCAACTTTGTTTAAGTCCACAACTCCACTCTTGCCAGAATATCCGACAAATCCACCAGTACTATTTAAACCAACTACATTTGATAAATTTGTTACAGTACTATTCTTAACTGAACTATTCAGTAAGGCACCGCCAAATCCTCCAGCAGCACCACTATACGTAACTGCATCATTTTGTCCATATTTATTTGCTTCATATGCTTGAACACTTAATCCAGCATCTTCACTTCCACTCACGTTTCCATAATAAACATATGTTCGGAATGCATCTAATACATCAGTTCTTCCTAATTGCAATAAATATTTAAGTAATTGTGTTTCATTTTTATCAGAGACTTTTACCCCTGCATCGACATCCGCAATTCCAAAACATCCACCGGCATATTCGCCTCCAATAACAGAACGAATACCCTTCGCAGATACTCCAGCATTTTCTCCATCTTTTTTCTTACCTAGAACTGTTCCAGATAAACTTCCTGCAAATCCGCCAGCTGCTTTGGCATATGAAGTATTAGCTTCACCAGTTGATTGAGCACTATTAATAATGATTCCCCAAGGATTCCATGATTCTACATCTGCGTATCGAATCGTTGCGACTGTTGCATTTAAGACTTTAATAAGATTTGTAGGTGTATTTAATAAAGTACCTAGTAACTTATTTAACAATCCTTCACCACGAACAGGATCTACTGTAGCCACACTTCCAGGCCTTGAACTGCCTACAAAGCCTCCGACATAGCTTGTTCCATCCACTCGTCTAAGCTTTGTGACTTTACAACGTGAGTTTTCTTCTCCCCAGATCTGACCACCAATCAGTTTTCCAACATAGCCACCCGCATATCCAAGAAGATCTTTATCATTTGTTCTATTTGACTGAACCATTAGACCACTTTGATAGCCTTCTACGGAAGATTTTTTAATTACAGGCACAAATACATTTAATACGTCAAGCATTTGACTCAGTGGTAATTTCAAGCCTAAAATGTCGACACTACCAAGATTAGCAGCACCACCATTGATCATTTCTCCGGCAAATCCACCTGCACAACGAAGTCCTTTAACTAACTTAGTATCATGAGCCTGACCATTTGTGATAGTTCCTGTTAACATGGAACCCACATAGCCACCAGCTGCACCACCATTTGAAAGAATCGTCTCATCCCGATAGTAACTTCTTCCAGCCACAACATTATAGCCATATACATATTTACCAAGAATTTCATTTAATTTATCCTGGCTATCCACTTTTCCATTTTGTGCAAGTTCACTTCCATAGCCACCTTTTACACCAACAAAATCAACCCATTTATTCCAAGTATCCACATCCATTAAAGCAAGTGGTCCATAAATAGCCGTGTTTTCTTCAGTAGGATACACAACACTTAAAGCACTTAATAAATTATCTACCTTTACCAATCCCCATAATAGAGATAAGCTTCCTGTACTAGCCGTATCCGCAGATTCCATTAAGCCGGTAAATCCACCCGCAATCTCTTCTCCATAAACAGATCGAATACGAACAGCCTTACAAGTACTTGTTGGCCCTGTGTAATTTTGACCCTTCCATGTCTCTGTATTGTTTCCCCAGATATGACCGCCTTCATTATGACCAGCATAACCACCAGCCATACCTCTTTGAGTTGTTGTAGTAGAACTTGCAGCTGCACGAACAGCACCACCACAAGGAATACATGTTGTAGAACCATTTCGAATCGTAGGAACAAAATCCTGTACTAAAGTAGCTAATGATTCTTTAACATCAAGAATCTTATCCAATACACTACTTTCACTTAAGATTCTAGCTACACTACCAGGCTCCATACCTCCAACATAACCACCAGCCGTAATCTGACCAATGATATAAGAGAAGTTATAAGAATTTGAATTCTGAATATGACCACCAGAAATCCTACCCGCAAAGCCTCCAGCATCTCCTAATACATCATCTTCAGAAGCATCTGAAGATGTATTTACCATTGATGCTTTTACGGCAAATCCTCCAGGACCTCCAGTAACATCAGAATGTTCTATTGTAGAAACTACTACATTTAATGCACTTAATACATCATTAATTCCAATCGCTGTACCTAAAACACTCAAGCCTTTTCCAACCGAAGCAGCAGAGCCAATATTCATATAACCAATATATCCACCGGCATATCTAGCTCCCGTTACTGCATATGTACTGTTGTTATCAAAATAGGTAGGTGCCTTATCAATCTCTAAATTATCTGGAGCTTTTACTTTTGTAGGTTTTAAATTTGTTACATCACAATGACTAACTTGAACTCCACTACCGTAACCAATAAAGCCACCAGCACTACCAGAATTTGTATCATCCGATTTGATTTTATTAGCCGTAACCGTAAATCCTTCATCTGATTTAACTCCTGCATAATCTATTGTTGGAACATATGCATTGATCAAGTTGACTAGATCAGCTATTTTGATATCTAAACCTTTTATACCTCCAAGTATACTAATTCCTTTTCCAGAATCAGCTAATGCTCCAGAATAAACATTTCCACCAAAGCCACCTGCATAGGTTTGACCATTTACATGGTCTAGATTATAGACAGAATAATACTTACCATCACCTAATCCTTGATTATTAACTTTTCCACTTTGGAAGTTTCCAGCAAATCCACCTGCTATATCTGCTGAAACTCCACCTTTATTAATATAACTAACTGTACACATAGTATATGAAGGAACCAAGTATGTCACGGCGCCTAAAAGTCCATTAACATTAAGTAATGCCTTGATATCTGCATCACTCGCTACATCCGCAAGACCACCTGTTTGAGAAGAACCTACAAATCCTCCGGCAAAACCATCTGTATCATTTGCACTAACTTCTTTTAAATTTGTAACATCTGAAGAATTGATTTCACAACTGTTACATTTACCAATAAAACCACCCGCAGTATAATCAACTACTTCTCCACTTTCGTTTGATCCAGTTGCATTGACTGTTAAACCATCAGCTATACCATTAACATGCGCATTCGTTATTTTGACTCTCACACCCTCTGCAACAGAAAGTAAATTACTAATTTTTAATAAATTGTTTAAGCCTAATAACTTTAAAGTTAAGCCATTTCCACCAGCTAAATCTCCTGGACCTGCACAACCGATAAAACCGCCAACTCTATTCTTTGCAGTAACAGATTTCAATTGTTCCAAAGTTACATTTTGTACATCTCCACCTACAGCTTCACCAATGGCTCCACCTGCATAGTTATTTGCACTTACCGTATAATCTAAACCTGTAACTTTTACATTATGAACAGTAAATCCAAGGAAATTACCAACACCCAAAGTGTTATTTAATAAACCAGTTACGTTTGCGGTTGTAACACTTCCTGCAACACCACCAGCTCTATTTCCACCAGCATTAACAGATTGTAATCCAGTTATTACATTATCTCTTTGTGAAATACTTCCTGTTTCCAATGCTCCATATTTCCAATATGATAATTTATTTAAATATCCCGCACTTGATTCAGCAAGATAAACTCCATCGCTTCCACCAAGAATACCACCAACATAACTTTTATCGGCAGATACTTTAATTGATGTACAATTCAAGTTACATCCAAGGATTGCGGATGGTGCAATACCTGCAAGTGAAAGAAGCATTCCTGCTTGTGCTTGCTTATTATCATAATCCGGATCATCTTTAGGGGTAGATAAAAGTCCTGTCAACAATTTATTCACTGTGGTTAAAAGACTTGCATCTTTAACTTCTTTATTCCCTAAATTTGTAACCCATCCTACAGTTGAGATACCACTAAAACCACCCGCATAGCTTCCACTAACTTTAACCGAAATACTTCCAGTTGCTCCACAGTTAACTGCATAACTGTTTGTCTGAGCACCTACAATACCACCCTGATAATTTCCACCAGATATTGTGACATTACATTCAGTTAGATTACAGTTTAACAACAAGCTTTGTGGCTGCATTACACGGATCAATTCAACACCTACATCGCTTAATAACCCTCGAATCTCCGCATCTCTACTGATTCCTGCAAAACCTCCACCATATTCTTTTGCGTTTATTGCATAACTACTATTTTTTACTGAACTATTTAAAATTTTCGTTCCAACCTGTTGTCCTATGAAACCACCTGCATAATCTTTATCCAAAGTTCCAATTGTTCCTGTCAAACCAACTACATGACAATTTGTTATACTGACATTTTTATATCCAGTTGGAATTAGATTTCCAACTGGTAATGCTTTTTCCAAAAGAATTGTAATCAAGTCCCCAAGACCAAGTCCAGGTATCGCATTCAATAATGAAGACAATACATCTACGGTTAATCCTAAAGCTTTGGATAACCCTTCATATTCAGTAACACCTTCTGTGTAGCCAACAAAGCCACCCGTTCGATCATTAATATTCGAAACGCTGACTTTCCCTGTCACATCACAGTTTTCAACAACAACATCTCCTACCAGTCTTCCTGCAAAAGTTCCTGTTGCATAAAGAGTTGGATCCTTTGCCCTGGCATTTAATAATGATGACAAAATATCTTTTAGGCTAAGATTTACCTGCCCAATTGTCAAAATACCCACAAGGATATCTACAACACCTCCTACAAGCCAACCTAACCCAGATGTTAATGCATTAAGCAAGGTCTCTGTATTTTTGTGCTTATTTGTGTTATTTTTTACATCAACATTCTTTAATTCAATATTGGATACTTTAACAGTTCCTGCACTAACACCTACATTATTTACGTTGATCTCGTTTGTGATTGTTCCAAAAAAGCCAATTCCCATATACTTGGTGCTATCCATGTCATCAGTCTGATTTACATTGATGTTAGAAATCACAGGTTTTCCAGTTGCTAAAATAGAATTACCATCCGTAAGTGTTGTTTGGCCTTCAGATAATTTAGCCCCGATAATATCTCCAGACACACTAAGAGGTGTCCATAGATCATCTTCCTTATTTGAATTCGCTCCATCTTTTGATAAGTCAATATCTCGAAATATAATATAATTAGCATTGGATGCATATTTAAGATCACCATATTCTTGCTTTAACTTCGTCAGACTCGCTGTTTTATTGTCAGGTAACCCCTGGTCGTTAACCCCACATAAACTACCGGTTCCGACAGTAAGACTTCCAAGCAATGTTCCCAACAATCTAGCTACACCTTTCAGCAAACCTGTAACTACATCATCGCTTTTTAAATTAATATCTGCCAATTTAAATTTGCCATTATCTTTATAATATAAATATGAATTTTCACCTTTAACCGTATCATTTACTTTTTGAAATAATTCAGTATGTGTAGTTGCGCCTTCTTTAGCTACGGCATCTAATCCTAGGTCCGCATCCCAGGATAATACGGTGTATAAAATGGCTTACCACCAAGCAGTCCACTTACTAGTCCTTGACTATAATGCACATACAATCTAGGAGTTACATTTTTATTACTTCCAATAGCTCTTAATTGTGATTCATTACCAATCAATATATATCTTTTACCATTAACATCTACGTATAATTGTCCTGGTTTAGTTCGACCATCAGGTTTTTCACCATCTAGCCATTGAACACCTTCTGTGGCCTTTTGATTGAATTGATCTGCAACTAATTCAGGCTTATCTGAACTAAAGTTCTTTGAAATGACATAATTATGATCTTTACTGTAAGTTAAATAATCCTTGTCTTCCCCATTTGGATAGATCATTTGTCCCATGCCAAATTGTGGTGCATCATAATCCAATGACATCACAGGTTCTTTATCTGAATCTTCTTGTTCTAGAATCATTAATTGATATGGATTATAAATATAGATCGTATCTGTTTTCTTATCATATAAAGTAGGAGTTTCATCTTCTTTGATTGCTTCTCCCTCTATTTTTCCTGTAAAGTCATCCTTTACATTCCAAATTGATTTTGTATCCATTTTGATTTCATTCATCAATAGATACTGAGCATCCTTACCATAAGTAAGCTGAGTTCCTTCATTTACTACAATGTCTCCAGTTCCAATATCCCCATCTCTATCTTTTGTATAGACAAAGGCATCTGAACCTATTTGTTTCAATTGATCATAATTGTAAATAAGAATCTTTCCATCTTTATAATATTCATCCAAATTCTCTGTTGTTTGTGGAACATCCTGCACTTCTTGTACTTCACTTGTTTCTGGAGTTGTTTCTTGTACAACCTCTTCTGTAGGAGTATCCTCTGTTTCTTCAGCATTTACCATATGAATCTGTGTAATAAAGGTAGTCATACAAAGAATGCATACAAGAAAATTGGATGTTAACTTTCTTATCCTTCTCATACGTCTTCTCTCTCACTTCTTTTTATCCAATTGTTTTGGCTTGAAACCTTTTTAAAACAATGAAGCAATTCGTCCGAGAACTTGCCACACTCACCATTCAAAATCATTTGTACGGCTTGGTCATGTTCTAGCTTTTTCTTATATGGACGAACACTAATAAGAGCATCATAGGCATCTACTAAACCTACGACTTGCGCACTCAAAGGAATATCTTCACCCTTTAATCCATCAGGATATCCTGTACCATCATATCTTTCATGATGATGTCTACAGATTTCATAACTATATTGATTCAATTTTTCTGTTGTTAATCCTTTTGGAAATCTCTGCGTCATTTCAGCACCAACCAAAGGATGCTGCTTTACAATATCCATCTCTTCCTTTGTTAGTTTTCCTGGCTTATTCAAGATTTCAATTGGAACACGAACCTTACCAATATCATGAATAGGGGCTAAATGAGTCACGATTTCAATATCTTCATCTGTAATCCCATATTTTGGATAATCCTTTTGAAGCTGACGATACATTTGTTCTGTATAAAAACTAATATCATCGTGATATTCTTTGTCCACTACATTATTATGATTTAATACCGCTACTAAAAGAGTTACCATGTCCCAATATTGCTTCAACATGACCTTATCTTTATTTCTTAATTCCTGCTCCATACTTACAATGGTATTTTGGAAAATCTTATTATTATGCAATGTGTTTATCGCCTTATGATTATCAGTATCCACATATTTCTTGGCTTCCATCCAAATATAAGAATCCTTGTTCAATCTACGATATGGAAGATCTTCTTCTATGCAAGAATCCACTTTCTTTAGTTCATTCAACAATAAGAAGGATTCAATCTTTTCTTGATCCGATTCATAGACAAACCAATTTACATAGTTTTTTATAAATTCATCATAACTATCTATAATCTCAGATTGATCATATACATCTTGATTGTGCGAATATACACACTCATAACTGTTCTTCTTTAGATTGACTTTTAATACAACATAGAAGCGACCGAAATATTCATCTTTTCCAGGACGAATCAAATCTGATACTTTTATATTTTCTAATTTATTATTAAATGTGTTTTGTACATCCAACAAGACCTTGTGTACTCTACAATGATTTACGGCATTTCTAGAACAAAATCCATCTCTTTCTAAACAACGATTAATAGCCATTGTTTCTTCAATACAAGAAATAATTTCCTTTAAAGAAATATCCTCTGCTCTTTTAGCAAGTGTATAACCACCCTTTACACCTTCTAAAGCTACTATAATATTTGCGTCTTTTAATTTTTTAGCGACTTTAGGAATATATGTAGATGCAATGCATAGCTGCTTTGATAACTCAGTAGTAGAGATCATCCCATTATGCGTTGCTAAATAACATACAATTCGTATCGCATAATCAGTCGAACTCTTCAGCTTCATTGCTTTACCTCGCTTTAACTAAACTTTATACAGCCTCTGTTTATATTAAAAAAATTGTGTTTTTATAACTGCTACGTTATTATAACCTCAGTCAATTTTTAATATAATGTACAAAACATGTAAGAATTTTGACGCTTTATTGTAAAAAACGTTCCAAATAGAATGTTTTTAATTTATTACCATAAAAAAAAGGAGAACCATATCAAGCGATATGATTCTACATTGTTTCAATTAGTCTATATATAATCAATCCATTACGTACTGCTAAAATTTCTGTAGGATTATCAAAATCCATGCTGGATATTTCTTTAATCTTCTCTAGACGATACGAAACCGTTCTATAATGCACAAATAATTTGTTAGAAGTTTGTTTCAAACTCTGTTTATTATTTAGAAAGCATTCCAATGTATCAACAAGCTCTCCATTTTTTTGTTTATCGAATTCATATAATTTTTGTAAAGATTCAGGTACATAAGATAATAATTCTTCCTTATCAGAAATTTTTACAAACGTTCTAAAAAAGCCTAACTTTGAACAATCAACAACTGATTTATCTTCGTCACCTATTATTTTACGAATGACATGAATATATTTCAAGGCTGTTTTAGAATCAGAAAACGATTCTTTTAATGCAGGATATCCCTTAACATCTTTACCAATTCCTACTACGAATTCGGCATTCGCATTTCGTTTATCTAAATTATTTTGAACATTCTTTTGTAGTTCTTCAATTCTCAATCGAAATTGAAGCTTACTAATCTGTTCATCTTTCTTATATATATAAATAACTTGGTTTGTATTACTCGTCGTATACTTTTTTGGCAAATTACGTAATAATTCCTTTTCTACAATTTCAGTTTGCCTTAACTGGTCACTCGTGAATCTTCCACTTTTATTTTTTGGAAGTAAGCGAAAAGTTACAACACGAAGATCATCTGTATCATTTAATCCAAGAATATTCGCAACCTCGTCCTCTTCTTCACTCGATAATGTACCTGCCAACAATTGATACTCTAAATCTTTTTGATATTTCTTATCCAACTCTTTCTCAGCAGAAAGTCGCATCAGTGCAAACTGCAAAGTTAAAATAGCATCTTCCATACCAGCAAAATCAATATCGTTTAATTGATTGTTTTTTTCAGTAATCACAAGATAAAAATATCGACCATCGAACAATTGCATTTTGTTGATATACTCTACATATTCTCTTTTTTGTATGAAATATTGATGTTTAGTAATTACTTCCGGTATATATCTTTTTAATTCATTTTCAATATTAAAACTTACAAGTTCTTCTTCACTCGATGCGTAACAGTCATAATCACTACTATATATTGCGACTGGATTGTCTAACATTTTATTAAGTAGAATTAATACTTTTTCAATCGCCACATTTAAATTAGATTCATTCAACAAAATGCCACTGAAAATATCATGCATCGAAA
>ENA-OPWH01001090-OPWH01001090.1-human-gut-metagenome-genome-assembly--contig:-NODE-1090-length-18017-cov-14.740285_pt1 | contig 18017 bp, 15 predicted proteins | sample MGYA00241506_ERZ502004 | MGnify/ENA primary metagenome ERZ502004 (study PRJEB25962, sample SAMEA2043049) | human gut metagenome | biome: human gut; feature: human-associated habitat; material: faeces... | reverse complement strand
GCTCGGAAAGAGTGGTTTGGGTGCAGGAGCAAATCCCGAAGTGGGAAGAAGTGAGGCTCAGAATACCCAGGAAGACATCAAGAAACTGCTGGACGACGGAACCAAGATGGTTTTTGTTACTGCCGGAATGGGTGGTGGAACGGGTACGGGTGCCGCACCTGTCATTGCCGGTATTGCAAAAGGGATGGGCATCCTTACCGTTGGCATCATCACCATACCTTTCTACTTCGAGAAGCGAAAGAAAATTGTCAAGGCTCTGCAGGGTGTAGAAGAAATGCGCAAGAACGTGGATGCCTTGCTTATCGTCAACAACGAGCGTCTCTGCGATGTTTATGCCGACTCCGAGATTACCGTAAAGGATGCCTTCAAACTGGCAGACAAGGTACTGAGTGATGCCACCAAGAGTATCTCGGAACTCATCACCGTGGAGGGAACCATCAATCTTGACTTCCGTGACATCGAGACTACCATCAAGAGCGGTGGCGGTGCTATCATGGCCATGGGTAGAGCCAGTGGTGAGGGAAGGGTTCAAAGTGCCATCAAGAATGCGTTAGACTCTCCTCTGCTCTATGGCAGCGATATCAGTAATGCCCAGCGCATCCTTTTCAATATCTACACTTCCAGCAAGCACCCTATCTTTGTGAGAGAGATGAGAGAAATTGATGCCTTCTTTGATGAACTGAACCCAGACATCAAGGTGATTTGGGGCCTTTCTGATGATGACAGTTTGGATGAGGATGCCAAAGTCACTATTCTGGCAACTGGTCTGAACAATGAGTTGGCTGAAGATATTCCTGAAAGTTCTTCTGTATCGAAGGATGAGGAAGACTATCAGAGAATCATCGACAAGCTCTATCATCCTATCAGAGACAACTTCCAGACGCTAGCAAATAAAACCGAGCAAAAGCAAGAAGCAGAATCTATAGATAACATCAATCCAGATGCTACAGAGAAGGAAGCTACTATTGCCCATCAAGAAGAAGAGTCAGGAAATGAGTCTGGAGAAGAGCCAGCTAAGGTTTGGGGGGAAGACAATCCTTCTACAGCCGAAGATTCAAGAGAAGTTCTTGCTGAACCGCCTGTCAATAAGCCAAAGGCATGGACATTAGGCGGAAGAATCAAAAATGGGCTGAAGAAAATAGCAGAAGACCTGGACATCATCATTAACGATGATGAAAACTATAAGTAGTTGATGATGATTAATACCAGGAAAGAGATTTGGGTTGGAAATAGAGGGTGAGTCATAAGACCATGACGCCCCCTCTTTTTCATTGCAATATTATATAAACCATTAGTTTAGAATACAATTTGGAGCGCATTATCCGTCTTTTACCTGTGAAAGATGTGTTGTGAAGGTAATGAATCCATTTGAAAGTGAGTTCATGCAAACTCATCATAAGAATGGAGACAAAACAGACAACCGAGATAGTAACTTGGAGTGCCTATGTATAAAATGTCACTCAGAAGTTGACGATACACATAGACGAAATTTCAACACCCTTGCCTATCAAGGGTTAATAAAGGAATTTCTTTATCAATATGGTACAGAGCGTTTTAAAGGAGAAGAGTGGAGAACTTTTTTAGTTCCCCACTCTTTTATAACTTAGCCATATTATAGCAGTGGGCAAAACTTGAAGACTAAGAGGTCGTAAGTCCTGCTCGCAAGCTTTCCATGATGAAGTTGGATACTGCAAGTTTTTAGCTTATGAGTAGTTCAAATCAACCAATCTTCTCACAATCGAAATATTGACGATAGCATGGTACCGATTGCACCGCTACGCATGGTACCGATACAGCGCTATCGTCAACATATAGGTCTTTAGACTGGTGTTGAATATCTAAATCATCATGAGTCCAACATTTTTTTGTCTAACTCATAGGTTATATATGAGAACTTTTCCTTTGCTTGTTTAGGAGAAGCTATTATTGGCAATGACCATACCCCTTCAACATTATCAAACCCCAAATCTTTCAGAGCACTCGGTCTTACAGATGTCTTATTAGGAGCCCTATCCAACCATGCTATTATTCTATATCCATCATTTTCGATATTCATATCTAGTGTTATATTGTACATTGAACTTTTGGCATAAAATACAGAAACATTACCGTCTGACCAGATGCGAAATCCACCCCAAGAGTCCATTTTTACTAGAGTCTTTTCAAACACTTCACCATTATGGAATAACTTATAGTTTCCATTAGCCCTTGTCTTTTCCATAACTTCTATCACATTTTGAGCATAGACTCTAATCTTATGGTCCTGGGCAAAATCCAGATAGTCGATATTCTGGATTAAAGGATTATACAGAGAATTCCTATCAATATTATTCTTAATGATTGAATCCAAACTTCGCTCTTCAATGAAAGTCTGTATAAAAGATAGTATACTCTCTCCATTTTGTTCGAAAAGTGTACGCCATTCTGTCTTTGAGCACAAAGTAAGGTTTGCTGTACCTGTATCCATAGGATATCCATCTATACCATATGCAAGCAAAGCTTGTCTGAGTTTGTTTCTACTGGCTCCTATTATCCACAACTCCTTTATTGCATTGAAGAGTTCTGATAAACGGTTATAGCAACCATTACTCCATGTTACAAGAGTCTGTATTTGACCATCATATATACTGAAGTCTTCTGCTTCAGCAAATAATACTTCTATCAGTCTTCTTTGCTCTTCATCTACAGCAGTAGTTTTGATAAAAGTTAGTTTGGATATTTCTTCTTCTACATCGAATTTGGGGAGTTCTAATAATCCAAGAATATCTTCACCAGGAAGTGATTTAATAAGTTCACACATTCTATAGCCTGGAACATTTATTGCCTCATTTTTTGGTGATCTATACACACTCCTATATCTTGCCATATTACAGAGAATATGATATACTCTTTGAATATTATTTACAGATGCCTCTGGGTATTTTGCACAATATACCATTGTTGGAAGAATTGAATATAATTCTTTTTGGGTATAATGTGACTGAGTCTCTGGATAGTTTATTTTAGGAGTAAACAAACGGACATAATCAGTTTCATACATACGTTTGTATGCACAGAACCACTTCCAAATAGTATCCATTGATATAGACAATGGAAACTTATCATTTGATATCTCGTAATTTTTATACCATGAAGATTCATCCCCACTTTCAAGAATACGAACACAGTGAAGAAATGCAAGCATTCCTTCTGTAGATGTGTCATATTCATTTTTCTTCCGATGTTTCCAAAACCAGGTTTCCATAATTTCCCAGTCTTGTGCTGCATTAAATACTCCATTTTGGCTGTCGTTAGTACACCTAGAATAAGATGGATTTGCCATCATTATCTGTGGCTTTAAATTTTGGTTGGCAGTCAATGGTTCTCCTGTTGTATTGATGACTACAAAAGTTTCCTCTCCATTCTGTCTATTATCCATATCATAAAAAAGGAACTTGAGCTTAAGTATAAGAAAATCGCCAAGTAATTCTAAATTCTTACAGTCTTTGAGCTTACATTCTATAGTCGTCAAGGCTCGTATGATGCTAGCTATAGTCGGATCATGATGATAAGAATTGAGGAACCATGACTGATCTCCCAATTCGTTAACAGACAAACTATCTTTAAGAAAATAGTGCAATGTAAGATCACTTAAGAAATACAAGGAACTTTCTCTAATTCCATAGAGAAGATGCGGTTCATAGTCATCCTCTAGCAATTCAAAATTGGAAATGAGCAAATCTCTGTATTTATTTCCAGGCAACATTCTATTGATTACTCCGATAATCAAGAACAATGTCGTGAGACGCTGTTGCCCATCACAGAGTTGTAAGTGATATGGAGTCAACACCTTATCATAATATCCATAAATCAACCCCATAGTAATCTCCTGCGACTTTTCAAGCCTTAGGATACTATCAATAAAGGAACTTGCAAGTGAATCCTCAGCATTATCTGAAATAGGATTTCCCCAGCAATAGTCACGCTGCAAATCTGGAATGATTACTTTATCATTCTCACCACAAAATATTTCACTAAGAGAATATGCCTTACCACTTATTAACTGTGCCATAAATTAATTCGTTTTATTATAAATTTCAGGATATTCGTTCTCAAATTCCTTGATTTCTGCATATTTACGCATTGGAACTTGCTCTTTGTTCCATGGTTTATCTGAGATTTTATCTTCCCAATTTACATCAGAAAAGACCATCGTTGTATGGATCAGATGACGACTTTTGAATGATTCATCATCTTGATCTGTGAAAAAATAATGATTCTTCTTGCGAAAATCCGCATCGTTGAACTTTGAATTATCACGCTTATAAAGAAGTACCAGATTTCCAATACAGTGTTCAGAACCATTGTATATATGGTGATCCTCTTTACACGTCCATTCCATTTCTTCACGCCAGAGGGCAATAGAGCATTCATCCTTAATAGGTTCGTCATTCCAGCCCAAAGCAATATTCTGATCATTTTTATGACCTATTTTTGATTTAGGATATACATGCTCCAAGGAACGATTGTATTCGATATTAAAATCGAACTTTCTATCGCTATAAAGATTATCCTGCTTAATGTTTTGACGTAATAGCCACCGATAGGCTGTTTCATAATGATACCTAAACAACATATTGCTTTCTAACTCATGTTGAAATCTATTACGAGCATCGGAATATCTTTCAACATTTACTGCGACTATATCCTCATGATTGACACCAATAATTGCCCAATCATAATAGCGTTTTAACTCAGCTATAGACTTAGAATGGGAACCATCCTGATTGATACCAAAATACCATCTGAGAAAGGCAAATCGTTGTTCTGCATTATTGCGAATATAAAGGATTACTCCTAAATAATTGTACGAAATTGAATGATTATAAGCATCTTCTATCGACTTTTGAAGAAGTCTCATTTTCTTGAACACACTCTTAGACTGCTTCATCGTCTGCGACTTAAGAAGTTTGTCCTTAAAACCATTAAAATTTACTTTACTACTCTCGCTGACTAGTGGGAGCAACCAACCCAATTGTTTGCCTCCTGTCCTAAAAAACGATTCAACATTTTTGTCACTCCACCAATAGAGCCATGAATCCCATTCTCGTGCCAATCGTCCCCGAAGAGCGATATGTTCTGCTTCGCTAAACAAGTTATGTTCAAGGGATGCGCATCGCAACAATTCTGCTTTAATTAGCTCCTCATCCGTCATTCTGGCTTTATTGCCATTCATCATAGTGAAAACTATCTTAGCCTGTTCTTCAGGAATGATAACGAATAAAAACTTTACATGTTCCAAAATATATTTTCTAAAATCTTCTTTATCAATATCCTTTAACTCCCTTGCGAATATACGCAGTGTTCTTTTAAAGAAAAAAATATCTTGGTATTCTTCTGTATCATTGCGGGAACAATCCTCCTTGTCTAGATTATTTAGGAAGTCGTTGGATTCCTTACGAATATCATATTTGATACTTATATAATCTTTGTAGCCCGTATATTTCAGTAGAAGATAGAAGAAAGTTGTCCTTTGTTGACCATCTACGAGAACAATATCAAAGGATTCTTTCTTTTCATGCACAGTTATCCCTTGAAGGAATATATCACTTTTATGTTTGTATGATTCCTTAAGTGAATTGATTAAGAAAGAGACAGAATCAGATTGCGAATTTTTCTTTCTCTGTCCCCAAACATAACCACGCTGATAGTCAGGAATGACGAAGCTTCCAGATCCTTTCAGCAGTTGAATATAATTTGATAGGGTAATGGTTGTCTTGTAACCTATGTCCTTTAACCTATCCTTTAAATTGTTTATTGAGCTCATATTTTATAGTATTTGTAATGCAATGGCTGCGCAGGCTTCTGCGTCGGCCAAGGCATGATGATGGTTTGACAAATCATAACCGCAGCGGGCTGCAATTACATCAAGAGTATGACTACCTTGTGGCCAGACTCGGCGTGAAGCCACACAGGTACAGTAGAACGGATAACCGGGATAGTCCATCTGATAGATACGGAAGACCGCTTTCAGACAGCTCTCGTCGAACGCCTTGTTGTGGGCTACGAGAGGGAGACCGGCTATCTTTGGCTCTATCTGTTTCCATACTTTAGGGAAGATGGGCGCATCTTCTGTATCGGCAGTGCACAAGCCATGCACCTGGCTACACCAATAGTTGTAATACTCCGGTTCGGGCTTGATGAGTGAGTAGAATTTGTCCACTATCTCGCCGTCACGAACTATGACGATGCCCACGGAGCAGACTGATGAACGCTCATTATTAGCTGTTTCAAAGTCTATTGCTGCAAAATCTTTCATAACGTGTACTTATTTATTAGCTTTATTGAATAAGGAGCTGTCTTTTCGCATTCTATCGACAAGCCAAAGGTGTCGAAGATATTCCACTTGTGGAAGGTACGCTTCAACATCTCCTCGCCTCCGCTCAAATCCACATTGTCCATCCAGCGGCGGTTCAGTTCCTCGAAGGAAATCTTATGCACTCGATAGATGGTCTCCACAATCCACACGAGCTTGTTGGTTTGATTCAATGCCATACTTGTATATTACATTTAATGTTTTGATAACGTTTCGCCTGCAAAGATATTGCTATGGTGTGTATTTTTTGTTCACATCTGCATTTTTTTTTGCCTAAACTAGAAATCCAACTGAAAATAGCATTTGTTTTCATGATCATCCAGGTGAAAGCCATTGATACCACTTCCGGAGTCACAGCAACGGGTGGTCTTCACAGTAACTTCTTGATAGGTATCGCGAATATAGACTCCTTACCTACTGCAACGATGATTCTTTCCATCTCCTTATCGCTCCCATGTCCAATATCAAGGAGCCTGGTTTTTACTTTGCAAAATTACGATAAACGTAAACCTGCAAGTACCGCCTAAAGGCTATTTCTGTATTTTTTGTCTAAGCAGCCGATGGCTACCGAAAATAATACAGAAATTCCTTGCACCCTGTTTACTCTTATTTATCGTATTGACTTGCACGTAAAAAGCCTATCACCTTTTAATCTTTGGGATTTGGGGAGAGGGAATAATATTTTTAAATTACTAGTTGCAGCAGGTCTGTCGTGGGTTCACACGGAAAACGAGTATTCATATGATGTTACTTTTTGTTCTTGGCGTTTCAGTTCTTACAGTTATTACAGCTTACTCTCCTGAAAAATGGAAAGACATAATAGATAAAGTTAATGAATGATTTTTTCACAGTTCATAACAGGCTGCATAAAGAATTCGTTCCACAAAATACAGAGAACTAGTTTTTTGCCTTACAATTTCTAGCCTAGAATCGGAAACGTAGAAGAGTCCTCTGTTGCTGGAAGGTCAAGAGAAAGAAGAGAAGTGCTACACCATAATATTTTGGGTAATACTTCTCTTTTTCCATCTATCACATAATAGCAAAGACAACTTCTCCCCTCTCTTCATTTTCACACTACTAAAAAGGAAAAAGGGCATTTTTCTGCGATTTAAGACGTTGTTGCAATTTTACCGAGGAAAGTTTCATTGCAAATCATCCAAGAGCCTGGTCTCCCATACAAATCAAGAAAAAGAAGGTTTTCTCTTGATTTGAAGCCCCCTGTACCTATCTCTTCTCATATCACCAAACTTGTCTTAGGATTCTACAAGGCCATGAAGGCATTTATTCCTTATAATTTTGTCGCAGCAAACTCAAGAATGCCTATATGGAGTACAGAGGAAAAGGTATAGAACCAATACTACAGGAGAAGGAGAGATAAAAAATCTGTTAATTGCTGCAAATCCCATATCTTTATAATTTTGTCGCAACAAAGCACCTAAGATTTATAATTATGTCGCAGATGGGTTTATATTTTTGTCGCATCATTTTATAATTATGTCGCAGGTAGCTAAAGGGAAATATTATAAATCAGTTAGTTACAGATGCAGAAAAGAATAAGCCAAAAAAAGAGATTTAAAAAAGAGCAGACTGGTAAGAAGACTTATAGGGGTGTTTCTTCTTCCGTTATGATGAAGAAAGGGAAAACTTCCAGCTTCATGGGGAGAAAGTTTTTGAAAGCCAAGCCATATAAAGAAAGAACAGACTTTTTTGCGCGTTAATAAATGTATTTTTATGTTATATAATGTTATCATATAGTACATATATTAATCATCCTCATTCTAATGGTGCGACATTTTTATAAAGATGCTCAATTGAAGCAATCCTGAAGAATACTATTAATGCGAAATAATATATAGTAAGCAAAGCCATTTTAAAGACAAAAGAAGAACAGTTTGAGCCAAACAATTCAAGTTCGTTTCATTAAAATATACCTGCAAAATTCAGATTACCAGAAAGATATATGAATATTTCTATTATTTAATTGGACAATGATTACTCTAGTATATCACTACTAGTAATCACATCTATCCTAACAAACTATCTTATATGCAAAAAACGTTAATCTAGATTCATATTATACCCTTATAATTTTGTCGCAACAAAACACCTAAGATTTATAATTATGTCGTAGATGGGTTTATATTTTTGTCGCATCATCTTATAATTATGTCGCAGGTAGCTAAAGGGAGATCTTATAAATCAGTTAGTTACAGATACTGAAAAGAATAAGCCAAAAATAGAGATTTAAAAAAGAGCAGACTAGCAAAAGGAATTATAGTGGTGTTTCTTCCTCCGTTATGATGAAGAAAGGAGAAACTCCCAGCTTCATGGAGGGAAAGTTTTTGAAAGCCAGGCCGTATAAAGAAAGAACAGACTTTTTTGCGCGTTAATAAATGTATCTTTATGTTATGTGTTGTTATATTAAGGTCTTCTTATTCTTTCTAATATAAGTCATAATCCTCACGCATAACATGCAAATTCATGAGTTAACTGCTATTCCGGCCTAATTCAACCAATAATTTTGTCGCGATAACATTTCTATAAATACTTATACCATATTGAAGCAAAGGACTTTATAGTATACCTTCTATATATTTTGTTTGCTCTGAACATACATCATACGACAGAATAATAAACCAATTGAACCTATTTGCGACAAAAATACAACGAAGTCGTAAAACGTTCTACTTTTATCTGATTTCCTTTATTTTTTTGTCGCAGGTTTATTACATAGTAATCCCCTGCCCTATTTGGCATTTCTATTTTTGTCGCAAGTTACTTTATTAAAATCATTCAATTCACTGATAAACAAACAAATACAATCATGTTGCGACAAAATTATAATTATCTTATACTTCGATTTTTGGTGTACATTACGACACAATTATAACGTTAACTTCTATCATGGAATACTTCACCTATAGAATTAGATTTGGCTTATAATTCTGTCGCAGTAACATGGAATATTCCTTAAAGCCTTTCTTCATCCAGCTTCCTAAAATCACGCTATACATTAATAAAGTATTCTTTTTACAGCCTTTATTTATTAAGAATACTCCATAATATACCACATCACATGCGACACAATTATAGTTATTATGATTTTATTTACGACATAATTATTAAATAGTCGTTTTTAAAATCATATTTTTTGTTTTTTTATAATTTTGTCGTAGCAAAGTGCCAGTAAAAAAATTGATAATCATTCCTTTCTATATATTATAATTTTGTCGCAGCAATGTTTTAACTCTCAGAGATTCAAAAGTTTATATATTATATCCCAATCCCTAAAACTCAAGCCCGGACAAAATTATAAACTTAACGTGATTTTGCCTTTAAACTCTGGCTTTTCTTACTATAAAAACAATTATCATTTATAATATTGTCGTAATAAGATAGGTAACCTATATTAAAGTATTACTTTAACGAAAACCAATAAATTAATTAAATCCAATACACAACAATATAATTATAAGTGATAATAATAAAAGATTACTCAAAAGAAGCGTTGTGAAATAACTTTGTTTACGACAATCTATATTATATATATGTCGCAACGTAATTCAAAATATTATTTTTACTTATAATTTTGTCGCATCTATTTTCTAATCTGATACCATGTTTTTTACGGTCAGAACTCAAATTGCCCTATTGATTTTCAATTAGTTATAGAATGACTTCCTGCTTTTTGAACTCATTGTTTCTAGATTTTATAATTTTGTCTTGTCTTTTAGAGGTTAAAAAAATGTAATTTACGACTCTTTTAAGAGGATTGTCGCAGAAATTATGTATTTTTGTGCCCAAAATTAAAATCATACAGCTATGTCTAAAGCGAAGAAAAAGGAAGAAATTGAGGAGGTCGTTGCAGAGGTAATACCTTCTGGCGATGAAGGAGGCAAGATTGCTAAGAAGAAATCTGGGCGTCCTAAGAAAGTTGATGGATTGATTCTGGCAGAAAATCCACACTATTTTATTTCTCAGCCAAACGATGTTACTCAGGCAATCAGCAATCTTTCAGCAGTTGAGAGAAATTGTTGGTTGCAGATTCTTCGTGGTATACAGAAAAACAAGGATCTTCCAGATGGACATCCAGAGAAGTATCAGCTTACCCTGACTCGTAGCCAGCTGCTTGAATGTGTATCCGGGCATAGCTCAAACTTGGATTATGCCTTCAATGCATTAAAGAACATCACTGATTCAAAGAAGGTCTTTCATTCCAAAGACGGTCACCGCATTTATGCTGGTTTATTGTCGTATGTGGATGAGCATCCTGATCAAGAGACCTACACTGTGGGTATTACTCCAGTACTCCTCCCCTACTTTACCAACCTCTCATCTGAGTTTACAGTCTTTGACATGTATATCGAGATGAGCTTCAAGAGTGTGTACTCACAACGCTTCTATGAATTCTGCTGTCAGTATCGCAACAAGGAAGACAAGATCTTCTTCATGACCGTTCATGATATCAAAAAGATGTTCAACCTTCTAGAAATTAAGGATGAAAAGGGCAACATTATCCAAAAAGAACAGTATAAAAACGGTTCTGATTTCAAGAAGCGAGTGCTTGACAAGGCTAAGAACGACATCAGGAAACTCTACGAAAAGGGACTTTGTGACGTTTGTTTTGATTATAAGGTTAAGAGCAAGAACTCCAGAGGTGCTGTTACTGCCTATTATTTTATCATTGAAACAAATGGTAATACTGCAAGACTTGGTGCAAAGAAGCCGGTTACACCAACACAGATTAAGATTCTGTCTGAAGGTTATGGTGCAAAACTGACCAAGATCATCACCCAGATCAACACCTTCCTTCGTGCGCATTTCAGAGTTGAGCAGTCCAGTTATTATATCACTGCCATCAGCAAGTCTGTTTCTACAGTTGACTCGCAGTCAGAAAGAATAGAAATTCTAGAGAAAATTGCCAAGCAGCTGAAGAAAATAGCCTTGAGATATAGTAAAGAGGATTTTGATACTAACGAGAGAAAAATCTGTGGTTCAGTATGCAAGATGCTCTATGAAGATTATGGAGTTCCGTATATGAATGGAAAGCCAGGTAAGGGAGTACAAGGTAGATTGTTTGACGATTAATACATAAGATTATGGTGAAAATAATATCTAGTTTCAATTCATCCATTCCATCTGTGCGCAAAGTGAAGAATTGGTTGCAAACTGACCCACATCACATTTGGCATGGTAGAGATAGGTTGGTTGTATTCTTCATCCTGGCTGGCGATGAAGCTGCCACTGCATTCATTCCACTAGAAGAAGTTGACTTCTCGGAACAGGATGAAGGCCTGAGAATGATTTTAGAATCTACTCATCATGAGGAAATGGAGAAAAGGAATTATTATCAGCAAGTGTATTTCAAGCTCAATGCTCATCTCGATGCTCTGGATGACCTGAACATCCAGCTTACCTCTACTTCTAAAAATGAGGATTTAGACTATTATAATCAAATTGTTGATAGCATCCATGAGCAGCATGAGAAGTTGATGAATTTTATCAATGATGTTTTTGTATGGAGAGACAGGAAGGATATGGGGGCCTATCTTGGTGAGATCCCATCTGTTGAAATCTCTGAGGAAGAATAGTATATACGGGGCATGTCTTCAGCAAGGCATGCCCTTTCTCGTTGTATTTTGTCCTCTCCCCTACCCTATTCTGTAACATATTTCCGGCATTTTCCTTTGCCTCTTACTTGCATTAATATCTGGATATTTTCACATCTATATCATTCTTGATTGAACGCTATTATTAAAAGTTTGTATGTTTGAAAGTTTGTAAGCACATTTACATGTAGGTTACCTTACTTGATTGTAGTATGATGTAAATAGCTGATCTATAGAATTATATCTTATTTGCAGGTTTGCAAACATGTTTGAAAACAAATAAAAATGTTCGCTATTTACTGTATTTTAGAATCCATTTTGTTCAGAGCATGGGAATTACTTTCTCCCCTACCCTACTTGCTTATAGTATTAGCAACGTGGCGATAGTAAACCTACATAGTTACCATGAGAATGGAATCGTCTGTTGAAAACTACATAAAAGTAGGGAGTCTAAACTATAGATTAAGAATGGGGTAAATCAACTTTAGTAGTCGTATCATATGACTGAAGTAATGATACAGGAGATGGAGGATGCTGCAGCCTGGTTATCGACACTTCATGGTGAGGAGTTAATGCAAGAAGCCGCTGTTCCAAAGAAGATTGTTGCAGAAGACTTTTTTTGTGGCGGAACTGCGGCGTTATACAATCCAATTGTAGAATGAATGGATATAAAAGCTAAGCGACTTGCAGAATCTGAAGGCTTTCGTTAGAAACTCCTTCTGGAAACTTATGAACTGTTGCCATGAAAGTTCATGATTGAAGATATAAGTGGCTACATAGATGATTTGTGACTGCCGTAACACGATTTTGTATCAGATGCTGTTATTAATTACATTTGGACAGACTTAACTGTCATAGTTGTATAAGATACCTGCTACCCTACCCCATCAATAATCTATCTTACATACTTTTTGTTATTCTTTACTATCTTATTTTGTATTGAGCTTTCCAAATCTTTTCACCTGATGATGTGTTCTCTTTTCCTTTAAATATTTGTTTGAAAGTTTGAAAACCTACAAACTATTATGTTTGTATTTTTGTATTGTATTTTTTAATACATTAATATATAGATATATAGCTGTAGTATATGTTTACAGGTATGTTTGAACAAAATAAACTGAAAAACGGAAAACCCGTACGCAAACGTATTGCATTTGTCATTCTTCCATTTTTTTTGAATCTCTATTGATCATTGTGCTCTCTCCTTCTTTCTTTTTCAAGATATATTGTTTGCTAGTTTGTCTGGTTGATTCTTGTTCTTTTGATCTCAAACATTCTTGTTTCTTTGTAACTTGGTAAACATGATATTTTGTTTTAGTATGTTTTATTATCCGTATTGCTGCCTGATTTTCATTTTATATGTTGACTTTGTGAAAAATTTCTTGAATGTTTGAAAATATGTATTTTGTGAAGCTGTTTACTTCTAAACATGAAAAACCGAAAACATGTTAACTTGAAAGATATAAAATCAGAATACGGGTTATCATATTATGATCTCTATTATTCAATTTCTTTTGTTTACATGTATGTTTGTAAACTAAAAAACAAAAATGTTTGTAACAGAATCGTTTTATCCTGGTTCAGTCTGTTAACTGTTACATGAGCTTAATTGGGTATCTATTTTGTATGTTTGAAAACATGTTTCTTTGAATCCTTGTTTAAATTCATGATACACTATGACTTTTATTTATTCCTGTTTACTTTCTCTCATATTTACTAATATATTCCTACTTTACTGAATTCTTTGTATGCTTGAAAACAAGTATGTTTGAAAGAATGAATCTTTGAAAGTTAGAATTAGTTTTTCTGGTCTTTCTTAGAGTTGTTAACTTACTGATATGCAGTTTATTAATATACTTGTAATATTGCTTTCATGAAAACATGTATGTTTGTATACGTGTATTTACTATTGTATATTATAGGGTTTTAGGTTGTTTTGTTTTACTATTTGTAATGTACTTTATCACTTGAAATTCATTGTTTTTTTCTAGTTTTGATCTTACTCTTTTTGTTTGTATGTTTGGACGTTTGATTGTTTGTGTGTTTGAATGTTTGGAGACTTGCAGGTGTATCAAATGTCCTTATGTCTTTTTAGTTTGTTTGTAAACACGTATGTTTGGTTACATGTTTCTTCGTTTTCTATAACTTTTTTACATTCCTATTTTATCTGTTAGCTTGCATACATGAATACATGTAACTTTGTATGTTTGATTGCTTGGTTCTTTGCAAACCGTTAATTACGTATATTTGATTATCTGTATGTTTGATTTCAATTAAACAAAGTCTTTTGTTTTTTTATTACACTGGTTCCTTTGAAAGCTTGCTAGCTTATTTCTTTGGTTGTTTGATTGTTTGATAGTTGGCAAACTATGTATAATGTAAACGTGTATGATTGAAAGCAAACATGTTTGCATTTAGCATTTCGGTTCATTACCTTTGTGATGCATTTCATATTTACTATCTTTTTTGTAAGACCGCAACCATGTATGTTAGAATTTGGTCGAGAATTCTTTCGGTGGTTGGACAGAGAGAGCGTCTGAGGGTGACGAACAATTCCATCCAACGTGCACTCGGTTGGTCTTTCTCTCAGGCGCTTTGCAAAGATTATCATTCTTGGGGAGAATTTACATTTTTCATTCAATAATTTGTTTTATTGTCTTTTTGATGACTGGAACAAGGATCCATGTTTTTTCGTAAGTTTGTATTCCTGAATGTTTCCTAACAGTTTTATCCTAGTGTTGCTTGATTTTGTTTGGTATTGCTATCATCAATTATCTGCAATCTCCTTGTCTTTCCTTATCTGATCTTTGTATGTTACTTTTGGGGAGGTATGTTTCTTGTTGGTGTTAATAGAGTGGAGTAGGGAGGTTGGTGTTTTTTGGCTGGAACTTCTATCAGCTCTACTTTTCTTTATAGTGTTGCTTAACTGTCCCTTTTCCTTTTTATACTCTGTTCGTTTATGTTTGAAAATTAGTATGTTTGGCAGTTTGTAAAACCGAAAGCCGAAAAACAATAAAACATGTATGTTTGAAAACCTTTTTATTTGTTTGTAAATGTTTGATTAATAGTATAATATAAGTTATTTGATGCTTGCAAACATATATGTACACAAACATGTTTGCAAAATATTATGTTTGAAAACAAACTTTTTTGCGATTTCTCTTGTTTATTTCAATTATTTAATGTATCTTTGCACCATAAATTAATAATTAAAAGTCAAAGATATGGAAAATAGACTGAAAATGATCTTGGCTATCGTCAATAATAAGGGTGGCGTTGGCAAAACGACTACAGTGCAAAATCTTGCAGCTGGTATGCTCCGAAAGGATAAGAATCTAAGAATCCTTGAGATAGACTTGGATCCTCAGTGTAACTTAACCCTTTTGAACCATGCTCCAGAAGGTTGTGCTACTGTTTTTGATTCTATGATTGCTTGTAAGGGTCTTCCTATATACAAGTCTAAGATAGGTGCGTATTATGTTCTAGGTTCTGCAAAAATGCAGGATGTTGATCCTTTCCTTCAGAATACCGGATCTCCTCGTCAAGTGTTAGGAGCTTGCATCAGCAGTCCTTGCATTGATTTTACCGGTGAAGGTATCACTGATCCTATAGATTTCTTTGACTATATCTTCATTGATTGCCCTCCAGCATTGTCTCAGTCAACTTACAATGCTATGGTTGTTGCCAGTCGCTTATACCAGTTCAGATGGAAGGACTTTCTGTGAATGGTTTGGCTGCCATTCTTGGAGCATTGAATGAGGTAAAGAATGGCAGATTTGCCTTGAATAAAGATCTTGAATTATTAGGTCTGTTACCTGTAATGCTGGATGAGAGACCTCGCATTGTCCGTCAGGCGCTGGGTTTTCTTAAAGATATATATGGTGATAAGATCTTGTCGCATGGTATTCGACGTTGCATCAAGGTAAATGAAGCGCAGACAGAGCTGACTGACCTGTTCTCATATTCACCTTATTGTACAGCAGCAAATGACTGCTCTTTAGTAATTAAAGTATTGTTAGTCTATAAATATTTAGAATCATAGCAGGAAAGGATTTTCGCGCAGCGTTTAGTAATATGAATCAGGCAGTACGTCCTGGTAATGAACAGCCTGTTGTAAAGAAACAGAAGATGTCTCTTGCAAAGAAAAGAGCCACTATACATGGTGTTCAGACTTATTTGTCTGATGAAGACTATGAGCAGCTTATGCTCACTAAGATTAAGACAAAAAAGAGTTGTGAAGAGATATTACGTGATGCTTTAAAGCAGTATATTCAGGCATTTAAGTAAAATGTCTGCTAAGAGATAGGGTTGGCCATTGACTGAGATTGTTGGATCTTAGGCAATGGCTTTTTTTATTTTGTCTTAAGCTATACTGATGTTTCCTTGCTTTTTCCTAATGTAAACAGAATTAACTTTTTATACTATTGCGTTGTTTGTCTATGTATTATATCTATAGGTAATTTTGCTATCGATATAAAACCTCGTGCTTTTTCTGTCTGACTTACCTGTCATCAGTTGCTTTTTGACGTGCAAAGGTATGGCAGGCTTGTCAGATACCAAACACCACATTTCTGTTATCTGCAGAGAATCTTTTCAAGCAGCCTTCCACAATCAGAGATTGGGTATTCCAGAAAAGATTCTCTACAGATTGTTGGGTGTTCTGACTTCTTGAGCCTTCCATCTTTTAAGCACGTAAAAAGGCAAAGTGATGACGGGTATGCCGGAATAACTTTTAAAAAAAACTCGGATTTTACGATAGCAAAAGTCTTAAAAAGGCTGTGAATCTGAAATCCAGAATAAATTCAAGTTGAACTTTAAAGGATTAAGAACATGACAGAGACAATTCAAATCAAGGTTCCCATGTGGAACATTGAGAGTGAGACAGGTTACAAGCCACGTACCACATTTTGGCAGGATTTCTCCATAGCTGATGCTTTTGGAGGGGATGCCGTTACAGACACATTCCATCGTGCGTTCAATGAATGGAAAGACAATTGTGTTTACATTACTGAACTTGTTATGGTGTTGAATCATAAGATTGCCCAGTGGTATGAAAAAAACATGGAGCTAGCCAAACTTTACGATAAGTATTATCATGCAGCAGCTTGTTACGCAGAGGATAATCTCAAAGGGGCTAAGCTACAGTATTATTATAGAGTGATAGATTAAAGAAGGAAACGGCAAGGCTAACCACCTTGCCACAACTTTTTCAACATGGCTGACATTTTAGATGATGAAATTTTGGAGTTGGAAGGTCTTTTTGCATCAGACAACTCAAGTATGAGAAATCGGCATATAGAGTTTGCCAGACGTGATTATGTAAAGCTCAAGCAGTTGGGGTATGTCCGTGCTCCTTCTGAACTTAAACTCAATGAGTATCTTTGGGTTGACGTACTTTCCTACTTGCAACCACGCACTCAAGTAGAGAAGATTGAGGAAAACCTGGAAATTAGAATATTGCAGCATCCCAATGGATTGTGGACATATGGGGTTTTTGTAAGCTATGGAACCAGGGGATGGTCTTTCTTGCCAGGTCTTTTTACCGGTCTTTTTCGTTCCGAGAATGAGGCGCATGATACGGCTATCAATAGCCTGGTCAGATTTCTACAGGAAGACAAGAAAGCAGCTAAACTTGTGAAGAAGTTAAAGGGGCGGCTTTCTGGTGCCCTGCAGTTGGACTTGTTTGCTGGTTTTGTCTTTTAGCAGGGAGTGGGGGAGAGGCTCTATCTAGGGTTTCTTCCCCTCGGTTCGGCTGCTTTCTTAGGGCGCAGCCGTCCGGCATAACAGGAAGGTTATGCCGGATAAATAGGTATCGCAGATGCTTGCCTGATGGCTGATTTTTTATATCTATCTTTTTCAGAGAAGTTTGGAGAGTTGCAATGGGGGAAGGATACCTCTTAACAGATAGGTAGGAGGTCATGCAGGTGATATGAAAGAATCTGCTTCCTCTTGCTTCACTTTTTTGAAGATGGTGGCTTGGTCTTGGAAGGTGGTAGTTCTTTGCCATCCTTGTGACAGGTCTCTTTTGTTATAGGTAATCCTCCTTTAGCTTG
>ENA-OPWH01001079-OPWH01001079.1-human-gut-metagenome-genome-assembly--contig:-NODE-1079-length-18083-cov-3.238906_pt1 | contig 18083 bp, 21 predicted proteins | sample MGYA00241506_ERZ502004 | MGnify/ENA primary metagenome ERZ502004 (study PRJEB25962, sample SAMEA2043049) | human gut metagenome | biome: human gut; feature: human-associated habitat; material: faeces... | reverse complement strand
CTAGCCACTAGCCACTAGCCACTAGCCACTAGCCACTAGCCACTAGCCACTAGCCTATTATACCATACTGCGCGCAAAAAGGGCTTGCCGCATGACGACAACCCCTTTTAAGTTGTTAGTAGCTAGTTGTTAGTAGTTAGCGAAGGATTTTACATTAAAAAGCAAAAGGGACCGAGACCGATGGCAGAAACCTTCGTGTGATCCCCTGCGGCTTGCGGATGTCCTGCAGGCGTCCTTTCTATATGATGATGCCGTCCAGATGGTCACATTCGTGCTGGATGATCTGGGCCGTCCAGCCGGTAAAGGTCTGGCGGTGTTTGCGGAAGCGGCGGTCCTGGTAGAAAACCTGTATCTTCCGGTAGCGCGTTGTCTTCCGCGTGCCGACCAGGGACAGACAGCCTTCTTCGGCTTCAAAAGGATCGGCCTTCTTTTCGATGACCGGGTTGATGAAGATTTCGTCGCCCCTATCCGTGTGGACGACGATGATGCGCTTCAAAGAGCCGATCATATTGGCCGCCATGCCGACACAGGTCATGCGGTTGGCCTTCAGCGTGTCGAGCAGGTCCTGGACGACGGGCAAATCATCTTTCGTCGCCGCTTCGGACTTACGGCCCAAGAAGATGACGTCATGTACAATATTGCGAATCATAATGTTTTCCTTTCCTAGGGATATAAGACCAAGTAAATATCCATGTCATGATTTTTCAAGAAAGCCTCTGCCGCTTCCCGGGCGACATCCAAGGCTTCTGCTTTCGGGTAGCCAAAGATGCCTGCCGAAATGAGGGGAAAGGCGATGGACCGGCAGCCGTGCGACGCTGCCAGTTCCAGGGCCGTGGCATAACAGCTGGCCAACAGGTTCCGTTCTCCCCTTTGGCCGCCCTGCCAAATGGGACCGACGGTGTGGATGATGTATTTCGCCTTCAATCCGTAACTGTCCGTCAATACCGACTGCCCCGTCGGGCAGGGCGCCTGGGCCAGGCAGGCTTCCTGGAGTTCCCGGGCCCGCGGCCCGACAGCGTGGAAAATGGCCCCGCAGACACCGCTGCCGGCGAGAAGGCCAGAATTGGCTGCATTGACGATAGCATCCGTTCCCATTTGGACAATATCGCCGTGAACGATAGAAAATGCCATGAAAATCCCTCCCTGAGTGAAAAGGCCAATACTTACCTCTACGTAAGGACCTGACCCGAAAGTGCCTTCTTCCATAACTGAGAAAGATTATTTATAATAAGGTCATCAATCAAGGAGGTCCTTTTACATGAACAAAAAATCAATCCTTTTAGGCCTGACCCTGGCCCTTGTCGGCTGCCTGCCCATGGGGACATCGCTGGCAGCCGATACGCCCCATTTCAAAAGCAACAAAGCCGCAGCTGAATATTTCTGGAATGAAGTATTTAACAAACACGACACAGCCGTCATCGACACGATGGTCGGTCCCAAATACAAACAGCACAGCCCGGAATTCGCCGATGGCAAACAGGCCTTTAAAGATGGCGTCACGAGCTTCCTGAAAGCCTATCCGGACAGCTCGGCCGTCATCAAGCACATCGGCGCCGATGGCGACCTGGTCTTCATCCACAATCACATCAAACTCAATAAAGAAGACCGTGGTCAGGCTGCTGTCGACATTTTCCGCATCAAAGACGGCAAAATCGTAGAACACTGGGATGTCATCCAGGATATCCCGGAAAAAGCGGCCAACGACAATACGATGTTCTAACGCTTCCCCAAAAAGAAGCTGTCCCATTAAGACAGCTTCTTTTTTAAATTTGTAGTTTTTAGTTTGCCGTAAATGGTAAAAAATTTAAAGCCAGCTTCTACAAACTACAAACTCTGTGCTACAAACTATAAAGTAAAAGGGGCCTTGCATGATGGCAGAAACCATCGTGCAGCATTCCCTCTTCACTTGCCAAAAAAGCCATCGACCCAGCCGTTGATGCCCTGCATGACATGGATCAGCTTTTCCCCTCTGTCGGTCAGGCTGTATTCGACGGTCGGCGGCACCGTGGCATGGACGTTCCGCCGGACCAGGCCGTTGCGCTCGAAGACGTGGAGGTTCTCCGTCAGCACTTTGGCACTGATGCCCGGCAAGCACCGCTGCAGCTTGGCGAAGAACACCGGCCCATCTGCCAGGGCCAGTAAGATAGACGTCCGCCATTTGCCTTTGATGATGTCGATGAAACAATCGAAGGGGCAGTTATAGGCTTTGCCATCAAACGTATACATAAAAGCCTTCCCTTCTAATAATCTTCGTCCCAGGCGTTGATGACGACAGGGGCCTTTTCCAGCATGGCTAATTGGGCCGGGCTGAAATGACGGCGGTCGATGACGGCTTCGTAGACAAATTCTTTGAAATAAGCTTCAGAGCAGACGAAATACCCTTTGTCGCCGACATCCTTACCCCAAGAATTTTCAATTTTCCAGCGATCTGGCTTGCCGTCCTTGTCAAAATGGACGCCTGTGAGAAGCATAGCGTGCGTCGCCGAACTGCCGTTATATTCCAGGCGCTTGCCTTTGGGCATAGCCGTCGAAAAGCCGCCCAGAAGGGCTTCATACTGGACGCTATCCGGATCCCAGATACCTTCCTTGCGAGCGCCAAAAGCCCCGGCATCGCAGGCAAACCAAATAGCCTGACCACTTTTCAGTTGCTTGATGCAGAGATCTTCCAAGGCTTCCTGAGACAGATTCAAGGCTTTCATGTCACAACCGGCCATATTTTCCACAGCATGGAACTGGATAGGCTTGTCCATAGGCTTATCTGCCGTCGGTTCATTGATGACGGCCACGTAATCGCGAAGAGACAGGCCGACGTATTTATGGTAGAAAGCCTGCGGCGTCAGGTCCCGTTCTTCGTGATAGTTATTATCCTTATCGCGGTAAGAAAAGTCAAAAGTCTGGACAGGCTGGCCAAAGGCGATGCAAGCCGCCTTGTAAACTTCAGCCATCATGGCCGCCTTGCGCGGATACGGGTCTTTTCCGGCCTGGACGAGTTCCCGCAGTTCCATGGCATCCTTGCGCAAGAGCCGGTTCAAAGTCGCGACGAAGCGGTCCGTATGGTCTGACTGGTACGTTTCCGGCTGGACCTGTTTTGGGACGACACCGTATTTTTCGATGAGGTCCACGACTTCACTCCAATAGCCGCCATCAGTCATGCCCCGCAGGACGTACTGCATGAGCTGTCCCTTAAGGGGTTCTTGAGCATTTTCGATGACCATTTCCAGGAAATTGTTAGCCTTTTCCAATTTATCGTAAAAAGACAAGTAATTCTGGGATAATTCGAACTGGTCAAGATGACATGTTTCGGCCACCTTTTCCCGCAGGATATTCAGGGCTGCAAAGAGCCAGCAGCGGCCGGATTTCTGCTGGGCCGTAATCCCCCGGGTTTTCACTTCCACCGAAAAAGCGCCCTTGAGACGGGCACCGGCTACAGGAACATAAGCCAAATTAGCCATGTCCGTCTTGGCCAGGACCGAGTGGAGGATCTGGGCCTGTCTGTCCGCGTCATAAGAGGCGCGGAACTGGGCTAACATATCCTTGGTAATCTCTTTCATTTAAAATTCCCCCTTTTATGATTTCCCATCCTGATACGGACGGGAATCACCACATCTCCTGAACTGCTCCGTAGGGGACGTCCTGCTAAGGCGTCCCGCTGTGAATCTTGAACATAACGATTCAGGTATATGAGGGATGGTTTCACACATCCCCCGTTATGTATTACCGGTGCCTACCGACGTTGGGCTGCCCGTTTGGCGATTTCAATGACCGTTTCACAGGCTTTGACCAAGGACGGGATAGGCAAATATTCATAACGCCCGTGGAAATTGGCGCCGCCTGTGAACAGATTCGGGCACGGCAGGCCACGGAACGAGAGCTGGGCCCCATCAGTACCGCCGCGGATAGGTGCGACCTGCGGCGTGACACCAACTGCTTCCATGGCTTCTTTAGCCAAATCGACGACATCCATGTGGCCGTCTTTGATTTTTTCCAGCATATTATAATAGACATCGTGCGGCGTGACGACGACCGTCCCGTCACCATATTTTTCATTGAAGAAATCTGCCATCTGCTGCAGCAAGGCCTTGCGCCGTTCAAAATGCTGGCGGTCGTGATCGCGGACGAGCATGTGCATCATACAAGTTTCGACGTCGCCCTTCAGTTTATAGACGTGGAAAAAGCCTTCATGACCTTCCGTATATTCCGGCTTTTCTCCAGCCGGCAGGAGCTGCTGCCATTCTGCGGCAATGGTCAAGGCGTTAACCATCTTCCCCTTGGCGTCACCGGTATGGACACTGCGGCCATGGAAGGTGATGACCGGATTGGCAGCATTGAAGTTTTCATATTCCAGTCCGCCCAATTCACCGCCATCGACAGTATAGGCAAAATCAGCCCCGAACTGCTTCACATCGAATAAGGCCGCACTGCGCCCTGTTTCTTCATCAGGCGTGAAGCCGATGCGGATTGTCCCGTGAGCGATGTCCGGATGCTGGATGAGGTATTCCATAGCGCTGACGATAGCCGTGATGCCCGCTTTATCGTCGGCCCCGAGGAGGGTCGTCCCATCCGTGAAGAGGATGTCCTGGCCTTTGTATTTCAGGACTTCTGGAAAAGCCTTCGTCGAAAAGACGATGCCCCTTGCTTCGTTGAGGACGACATCCTTCCCGTCATAATCAGTGACCCGGACGGGCTTGATGTCCTTCCCCGATGCATCGGGACTGGTATCGACATGAGAAATGAAGCCGACGACCGGGCCTTCTGCCCCGTTGGCCGGCAGCGTGGCCATGATATATCCGTGTTCATCCAAGGTGACATCGGACAAGCCGATTGCCTTCAGTTCCTCTGCCAAGGCCTTGGCAAAGACCAGCTGTCCCGGTGTACTCGGGCAGACGGCATCATTGTCTTCATCGGACTGGGTATCAAAAGAAACATACTTCAAAAAACGCTGTACAACGTGTTCCGTGTCTATCATAGGTAATCATTCTCCTTCTTTAAGAATCGTTAATTCAATTTTATGCCGTTATCGGCAATTTATCAATCGTTTAACTTGAATATTTTCATAAGATAAATTGCCGATAATCAGTCACGCAGCCGCAGGACCAGGATTTTTTCCCGGTCATCGTCCTCATCGAACAGGTCCCGGCAGTCGATGACGTCTTCGACGACGAGGTTGGGATGATGCGTCAGGAAAGCTTCCGTTTCTTCATAAGGATAATAGAAAAACAGGCGCATCGGCCGTGGCGCCTGGTAATGGGCATCGAAGAGCTTCCCTAAGACCCGCTTCAGCGTGTGCAGGGCAAAGGGATTGAAGAAAAAGAAACAGTTCCCTTGTGGCGGGATTTCGTACTCCACCGCATCGGTCAAGACGAAGGTCACACGCTTCCGCGACGCAGCCATCTGTCCATTGGCCATGGCCTTTGCCCACAACCGCCGGTCATACTCAACACCGATGGCCTGGCAGCGCGTCTGATAAGCCAAAAAGAAACTGACCCGCCCTTTGCCGCTGCCGTAATCGATGAGGATGTCCTTCTTGCCGATATAGCCGCTGTTAGCCAATCGTTCGAGGACGGCGTAGTCCGTCGGTTCATAAGGATGATGCTCGCCGTCAGAATGACTATCGTCGCGGCCGGCTGTCTTAATCTGTAATATATGTTCCCATTCCTGTTCGTCCATTTCAGGTCTCCCTGCCTTTCCCTTCCAGGTCCCGTCGCAATTTATCCAAAACCTGGGCCGTCAAATCATGCCAGGCATCCTGGAGCCATCGGTCCCGCTGAGCCTCGTCGCCGAGACATTCCAAGGCCTTGGGAATGGCCTTGCCGAAGAGGATATCTTCCGTTTGATGGCTGCGATAGACGCCGAGTTTGCAGGCGTTGGCAAAGTGTTCGCAGTTGTGGAAGAGCAAGTCGTATTTCTTATTGCCCAGGCAAGCCCGGGCAAAGACAATCGTTTCCGGCACAGAGCAGAGTTGGGCCTGTTCCTCCGGCGTATACTGGCGCACTTCCACGTCGCCGCCCTGGCGGAATTCCTCAAATGACGTTGCCCGTATTTCTGCATCCCACCAATCGATGGGATTGTAGTCATCATCACCGGCAAAGGCAATGACCTCGTCGTCACTGACATAGATGCCGTGATGATAATACAAGCCACCCAGCCGACGCACGCGAATATGGTCGCCCATGACCGGCAACTGCCGAGCCCAATGTTCTGGCGTCCCGTCATCTTGCAATAAAGATAAAATCGAGTTTAAATCAATGGCCATCTTCGTCACCTCTCAGCACATCCAGCAGTCCCCGGCAGCCTTCCTGGACATCGTCCCAGGTCCGCTGGAAATCCCGCGTATACCACGGGTCGGCTACAGGGCGGGAATTGGCCGTATAATCCATCAGAAGGGAACATTTGTGAAGGGGATCACCGTGAAAAATGCGCTTCATATCCCGCAGGTTCTCCTCATCCATGCCGATGAAATAATCATAAGCCTGATAATCACCAGCCTTCAGCAGCATCGCCCGCTTATTGCCCGGGTCCATGCCATGAACCCGGAGCAACCGTTCCACTGGCGGATAGACCGGATTGCCACAGCCGTTCCATATCTCTTCATCTGTCGTAGCCGCCGAAGACACATCGAACTGATTCGCCAGACCTTCTTGTCCTGCCATTTGCCGGAATACAAACTCCGCCATAGGCGACCGGCAGATATTGCCGTGGCAGATGAAAAGTACTTTAATCATAGTTTTGTTTCTCCTTGTTTTGCCCTGGAATGCCCTGTTTGGCAAGGTTTTCTGGTTGTTTTGTTGTGATTTGCAACAGTTTACAACTTTTTGAACAAATAAATATCGCGTAACCACACCTTTGAAGTATAATGAACCTGCTAAAACACATCATCTCAAAGGAGTTACGCGATGAATTCATTATACCTCGAAAATTCGATTATTGGTAGTCTGTTTCGTTTCTTTTCTCCATATTTTTCTGCGGCGACACGGCCCACGCAATTCCTGCTGACCTGGCTGGTCATAGCCCAGCTGGCCTTGCAGTCGTTTCCATCTCTTCGTTTTCTTCACCGGAATTTCTTGGCCCAGGTGACGCATCGCTGCTTGAACAGCTATTACCGGGCTCTTCAGAATGAAACGGTGACAAGCCGTTCTCTCCGCCTGCAAACGACGGAATTGGCGTGCAGCTTGATTCCAGCAGCTTTACAGAATGAGCCGGTCTTCCTCAGTGTCGATGATACGACGGTACCCAAATTTGTAGAGCGGGTTTTGCAGTATCCCCACCTGGCCTTCATCTGCAATGTCCGCAGTGATTCGGCAATGTATGAATTGCTACCATTGCCTAGCGGCAAGCCAGGACGTCCGAAAAAACGGGGAAAACGGATTCATCTGTATGATTTTACGCTGTCCTGGAACATGGACGGCATGAAGTTCGGTCATCGGATCGTTTTGACCCATATCTGCGGGAATCGCCGTATTCATGCCTATGTAAGCTGCACCGCATCAGGTTCCCGCCGGCTTTTCTTCAGCACCTTGGACCCAAGTACCCTGCATATGAGCTGCGCCTGGCAGGAACGAAAGATATTACGGGACGCAGGCATGGACTATTATCCTTTGAAGCTGTACAAGCTGCGTTGGGCCATCGAAACCAACTACTATGAGCAGAAGACCTTCTGGTCGCTGAATGCCTACCGGATTCGCCGCCAAAATGGTATTGAACATAGGGTGAACCTGGTAAACCTCGTTCACAGCAGCCTGAAAATGCTACCGTATCTGGACGAGCATTTTGCAAAATACCAAAACGCCAGTCCGCAGGAACTGCGAAGCCATATAAGCTGGCAAATAACTAGCTTCGTCAACTTCCGAGGTGGCGTAAAAGTTGTAAAGTGCTGATGATATTGACTTATCCAATATAATGGTGTTTAATATAAATAGTTTTTATGTTATTATTTTTATTCTTATTCTTATACTTGTGCATATTTACTCAGTGTAAGTATAAAGGAATTTAGAAGGGATGATTTTGAATGAAGAAAAGTAAAAAAGTTCTCCTGTCTGCAGCCATTGCCGCTGCCATCATGGGATCCGTTAGCTTGCCACAGGTACAGGCTGCTGATATCGGCAGTGGCGTAAACTTAAAAGCCACTGCAACTGGTATTCCGTTTGGAGGCGGGTATGATGTAAAAACCACCGACCCAAACTTAAATACTACGCTTGCTACACAAGAAGGTTTGAATAATGTAAACTCTGAATTAGCTGGCAAAGCTAATTCAACTGATATTGCAAACCAGGTTAGTACTAAAGAAGTAGTAGCAGATACCGTTAATGCAACTAACGTTAATGCCAGCAACTTATCTGTAAGCGGTAAAGCTGAATTCAACGGCATTGATGGAGTTTCCATCAAAGATAGCTTAAATGTTGGCGATAAAGTTCAGGCTAATAAAATTAATGCTAAAACTATTACGGCTGACGAAGCTAATGTAGTTAAAGGCAACATTAGCAACTTATCTGTAAGCGGTAAAGCTGAATTCAACGGCACGGATGGAGTTTCCATCAGTGATGACTTGAATGTTGGCGGTCACGTTGAAGCTAATACAATTAATGCTACTGGTGCTATTTCCAGCACACAAATCAACGGCACTACGGTTAACGCTGATAAAGTAGATACTAATAAATTAACCGTTGGAAATATCGATAATGTAGAACAGGCTATTACCGATAACAAAACTGCTGCCGATAAAGCTCAAGCTACTGCTGATGCTGCACAGAAAGATGCTACCAAAGCAAATTATAAAGCTGATGCTGCTCTTAAAGTAACCGGCAATGGCGTTCTTTATAATCATGCTACCAACTTAACAGATGGTGTAAATCAGAACACACTTGCTGCTGAAAAAAATGCAAAAGATATTGAAACCGAAAAAAATAACCGCGTTGTTGCTGATAACGAATTAAGCAATCGTATTTCCGATAACAAAGTTGCTATCACAAACGAAACGAATGACCGTGTTGCTGCTGATACGGTATTAAGCAATCGTATTTCCGATAACAGCTCCGCTATTCAGTCCTTACGTCATGACGTTAGCGACCTCGGTACTGAAATCGACAACGTAGGTGCTATTTCCGCTGCTTTGGCTGGCTTGCATCCGCTCGATTGGAACGGTTCTGGTTCTAAATTCCAGCTCTCCGCAGCTGCTGGTACCTATGACGGCAAACAAGCTATGGCATTGGGCGGATTCTATCATCCAAATCGTAACATGCTGCTTTCCTTAGGCGTTTCTTCTTCCTTCGGTTCTGATAGAAAGACTGCTGGCAATGTCGGCATTACATTCCGTGTCGGCAAAGGCTCTAACGGCACTGTTTCCGATGACGTAGCTGAACGTTTGGCTGCTATGGATCAGAAGATTTCCCAGTTGGAATCTCAAAACCAAAAACTCACTTCTATACTCGCTATTGTTGACCCATCTTTGACGAAAGAATTCCCGGATGTTCCAGCTAATCATTGGGCATATGAAGCTGTTTCCAAACTCGCTGGCAACGGTATCGTCGAAGGATATCCTGATGGCGATTTCCACGGTGATCGTACGATGACTCGTTATGAAATGGCTCAGGTTATCTACAAAGCGCTCAAAAAAGGCGGTTCAGTAGATCAGAAGCTCGTTAAAGAATTCAATAAAGAAATCGAAGCTGTCAAAGCTAACGATGCTCAATAATTACTAGTTAGATAATCCCACTTTCATCAAAAGAACCGCAGTTCAAATGAACTGCGGTTCTTTTTTTACCCTGTAGCAACTAGTAGTATCTCTTTCCTTCTCCAGCAATGGATGTACATAAATAGTTCTCTTCCCTTTTTCGAATTTTCTTTTCCTATACAAAATACTATCCGAGTCAAACGATATTACTATTCCGAGAACCACTGGCTACTTGAATAAAAACGATTTTATCTACCGTGTCGGATCATATATTTGCTCTACTATACGATATGGTATTTTTAGACCAAGTAGCAGTAGTCTCTGTTGAATTCTTACCGGTAGTAGGATCATATCCTTCAGTGGACTTACCAGTTACAGTAGCTTCAGACCCGCTACCGATAGCTACGCCGCCCTCAGCGTTGACATGACGTTGTTCTTCTGATCCGTCAGTTCATGATTGTCTCCGAAGACGATATTGGACTGATTCTTGTCTGTGCTGTCTCCGCTGACCTTGTTGTTCGAACCGATGATATAGTCATGTTTGCCGTTAGTCAGTTCGTTCTGGAAGCCGTCGACGTAGTTGTACTGTGAAGACTTTTCAGAGTCATAATCCTTGATAGCTGTTTTAGATGTATCAGTAACCCATTCGTTTTTATCATTCTTCGCCTGATTACCTTTGACAGTATTTCCGACACCGACAACCTGGCTCATATAGGCACTTTCGACGTTATTGCCGCCGCCCATGACCATGACCTGTCCTTTCCTTGACGGCATCCTTCATGAGCTTTCTCAATGCTTCTGGATCGTGTCTATTCGTTAAAACTTCTATAGGATCACTCGTTACATCACGATAGGAGTTGGAAATGGTGTTGCCTGCGCCAAGAGCCTTGCCCCAGGCGTCTTTATTGGCATTCTGAACCGTTGTCGTAGCATCTTTATCTTCGATGGGCTTTTTGTTGTCATCAAGTTGCACGTTGCCATTTTTATCTGTCTTATAGACCTCGATGTTGTTGCCAAGATTTGATGCATCTTTTTCAGCGTACTGCTTCAGCTGTTCCATGACGACGACATCGTGGTCATCAATACCATCGGCAACTTTGACAAGACAGTTGTAGTAAGCATCTTTATATGTCGTAGGAGTTACAGATTTCGGAGCTTTGGTATAATCATTAGTCGTTCCATCAGCATTGACCTGACCTTCGGGCAGTTTGTTCCATTCGATGGTATAGCCGGAGATATCGCCTGCATCATGGCCGAAAGCAATGGTATTCGCTTCATCCGTCGTAGCCTGATAGCCGATGGCCGTGCCATTTTCCGTGGTGACGACTGCCTGATGGCCAGCTGCCAGAGCACCGATTGCGTTTTCGCCGGTAGAACCGCCAGCAATGCCTACAGAATAACTACCTCGTACCGCACTGTCGTAGACGACTTCACCATTCGCATAGTCTCGTCCCAAGCCGCCAACAGCAGTAGCGTTTGTTCCCACTACGTAATTATTGGAACCGCCAATGGCAGTTGCCTGCTGACCAACAGCTGCATTCATGATACCACCACTGGCCGTTGACGCTATGCCTGCGGCCGTGTTATCACGTCCACCGAATACAGAAGACTGATTGCCGATAGCATCATTATTGTCACCACCAACAACCGTGGCATTGACACCAGAAGCAATATTATCCATGCCACCGGGACACTACCCTTCCCAAAGGCCAAGCCGTTCATGCCGCCAACTGTGACAGAATCATCACCTGTAGCGCCATATGTTACTGCCGGATTGTTCTTGTTCTCCGCATCTTTTGCATAACCACCCAGAACCAGTCCCGTATCATCTACTGCTACAGTTACCTTTTCATCGCCATTATGAGCTTTATCCGCATAGTTGGTCCCCAGGTTGCGGTTCAGGCTGATGACGTTTTTCTTAGTTACCTTTCCGGTGTTCGGGTCTTTTTCATCAGCAATATTGATTCCCCAGCCTTCATTGACACCTGCTTTATCAGACAGTTTCTTCAGCTGGCCGACTGTTGCAACATCCGAATCAGCAGCACCGTCGGCGACATTGGTAAGTCGGCGCAACGTAGTCGTAGTAGTCGTTTTTTGCGTCTTAGGATCGGTTGTCGTAACAGTACCACCACCTACGGATACATAAGAAGATACTGCCGCCTGATCTGTCAAGTATGCTTTAGCTGTTGAAGCCGTAGCAGTAGCTACTAATCCGGCGCCGATGGCGATGTTACCGTCTTGGGAATGAGCGTTATAGCCTAAAGCGACAGAAGCTCTCTCGATTGTCGGATTTGCTTCTATGCTATAAGTATCGTCACGTACTGTACCGGAAGTATTAGCATTTCCGTTCTCTTGTACGACCCATTTATCCGTCTTTGAATTTTCAGCTATTGCATTGGAGCCAATGGCAATAGAACCCCAGCCAGTTGCATCAGACTGAAATCCGACAGATGTTACATAGTTATTTTTCAGCCCAACCGGAGCATTATCCCCATTATTATCCACTATATTCACCGATAAATACACTGCCTTTTGACTGGCCGGCATTGCGATCACCAATGGTGACGGTCTGCTGTCCTGCCTGTGCATATAACCCCGCAGTGATGGCACCAGGTAACTTTGCGCCGGCTCCTTGATAGTTTGGTAAGTCGTGCCGTGAACGATTATTAAAGATATCCGTTGCTTTATATTGATATGTTTTCCATTCCTTAGCCTTTTCGTCATAATACCAATAGTAATCATTGGCTCCCACAAAATCATTATTCAGTAAGCTTTCATCTGCCTGCACTGGAGTCATCCCTACAAACGAGAAAGCTCCCAATGCCAGCAACACAGCTGCCGTCAAGGCTGTTTTGCTTCTGACTGTATGACTTTGTGTGGTTTTGCAATGACTTTTTGCTAGTTCCGAGACGACAACGTAGCAATGTCTGGTTTTGCTTTAAATATTTTGTTCATAATTTTGCGCATCCTTTACTTATAATGACTTCACCTTATATACCGGGTAAGATTTTTTCGATGCACCGCCTTTCACTATATTGCGTTTTTATGTATTTTATATGGTCTTTTTGTGGTATCATTATAGCACTTATTTTTATTAATAAAAGGCTTAGCAAGGGCATTTTACAGTTGCATAGACGCCGATTTGTTATTATATTTTTATTCTTTACATTGTAAATTATTAATATTTATTTAGTACTATATATTAATAAAATATTACAAAAAATTTTACAAAAAAAAGAGCATTTCATGGAAATCCTCGCTTGAGGGATTCATAAAATGCTCTCTTTTTGTATATAGACTTGGGGCAATTTTACAGGGAATCTGCACAGAAAAAAGACCGTGCATGATGAAACATCATACACGATCCCGTTAATCCGTTTCTGGCCCGAAATCCCAAAATCCAGTTCCCGTTTTCGGATCATATTTCCGCCGAATTCGTCCGCCAAGGACGGGCCGTAGTTCGATTTCAGCCGTGTACAGCACCTCTATCGATTTGATGTGCCCTATTTCTTCTCCAAATCCCGCCGCAGTTTATCAATGACCGGGTTTTTCAAACCCGACAAAACTGTCTGCAGCTATGCTTGCCGTTCTTTTACGAAATAAATAGCATGACTGCCGGGACTACGACGACGAAGAGCAGCATGCCGATAGTAACCAGGTTGGCGGCGTAAGTGACGTCGCCTTTGCCCTGAGTAGCCAAGATGGGCAGGACGGCGATGGTCGGCACGGCGTTCTGGACGATGAAGGTCTGGCTGGTGATGGCCGGCAGGACACCGCCAAGGCTGGCAGCAAGGGCGAAGATAGCCGCTGTCAAAGCCGGGCTGAGAGCGAATTTGCCGAGCATGGCTACGACCGTATCCTTATCGAAGCGGATGCTGGCAAGGCCGGCCACCGAAAGGCTGATACCAATATAGATGAGCGACAGGCCAGTGACCATATTGCCAAGATAACTGAGCGTCGAAAAGAGGGGCTTGGGAATGGAGATGCCAAAAAGGAGGACGAGAAAGGCAGCAACACAGCCAACCAGCGGCGCCTGAAGCAGGCGTTTTGGCTGGAAGCGGGCCCCGCCGGCCGCAGCGTCAGGCTTACTCGGGTCGTTGAGTACCAACGTGGCGCCGACAGTCCAAATAGAAAGCAGGCTCAGTACATAGAAGACGAGGAAATACGTAATGGACTGGTCGCCGAATAACGCCGCATTTAAAGGCATGCCGATGAAAAGGCTGTTCGTATTGACGATGCCGTTGATGAAGCTGCCTTGGCGCCCGTGCGGGATGCGGCAGACTTTTACCAAAATGAAGCTGATGAGATAGAGAATCGCCAGTATCACCACGCCGGAGATGAGAGGACCTGTCAGGCTGCCCAGTTGAGACAGGTCAAGCGTCTTAATCACTGAAACGAAGATGGATGACGGCAGGGCGATGTTCATGACTAAAAAGGCGAGGTTCTTGTTTAACCCGTCATCGATAAATTTTTTCTCACGCAGGAAATAGCCCAGGACCATCAGCAATATAATAGGCAGGATATCTTCAATGATTTCTAAGAGCAGCATATTTTATCTCCCCTCGTGATCTGAAATAGGTGCTGCATACCACGTCAAGAAGCGGGGCGGCACTTTTTTTGTCAGCCAGACACCGTTCACAGAACGGTAGAATGTATAGCCTTCCTTCGCCATTTCACCACTGGCAACGGTGTAGATGACAGACCTGCCGTGACGCTGACCGACTTTGCGGGCCGTCATGGCATCGCCCGAAAGATGGACGTAGAGCCGGCTCTTAGGCAGCAGTCCTTGGTGCTCAATAGAATCCGTGTATTTCTCGCCCGTACCATGATAAAGGATAGGCGGCGGCGTGACCACGTGAAGCTCGACGTCGACCGGGATGGAATGGCCCTGATTGGCCCGGATTTTCGTCTTGTTTTCATTGAAGGAATAGCGCCGCTTGTTGTCGGTGCGCACGATTTCTTCCAAGATTCCTTTATCGATAGGATACTTTTTGCTGACGCCGGCCAGCAGTTCTTCTACGTCAGCCCAGCCATGATGATCCAGCGTGATGCCGGCTACCCAGGGCTTGTGGCGCAAAATCAGACTAATATAGCGGCTGATACGCGGTAAATCCATGGTAATCACCTTTCCTTATCAATATCATTTATTATATACTGCCATCGGCAAAATGACAACTAGCAGGATTGCCACACGAATTATTCGTCGAACCGCCAAGATAAGCACCGTCTCCGACATCGAGGTATTTGAGCCAGGCGCTACAAGTCCCCGGCTGAGATTTGACAGCTTTACCATATGTCAGCTGTTCGTTTTTTATAAAAACATTTACCGGCTACCTATGTATGCCAAAAGGGCCGCACCCAGGATGGCTCCCGGGTACAGCCCCTTTTGTTGAGAGAGTATTATTGAATGTTTATGATATGGTCAGGTTGTACCTGCTGGGCATCCTTAGGAAGGACAATGGTCAGGACACCATTATCGAAGGAAGCATGGATATTATCTTCCTGGATACCCGTCACAGGGAACTGACGGCAGAAGGACGAACTGCTGCGTTCGCGGCAGATGTAGTTCTTCTGGTCATCCTGGGTATTGTTTTCTGCCTGCTACGTCGTCGACAAGGTGAGTACGTTATTGTCGTAGCTCAGGTGAATGTCTTCTTTGTGGACACCTGGCAGATTGGCTGTCATGACATATTCGCTGCCCCGGTCTTCAATATCGACCTTCGGCATTGAGAACTGTTGCTGCGGCCACATAAAATCATTGAAGAAATTATCAAAAACATCAGGAACACTGAATTCGTTGTTATCAATAATCGGGAATAAGCTTTTCATCATAAGTCATGCCTTCTTTTTACTTACATACTCCGAAAAAACAACTTTCCGCCGCTTTGCGGCACCTTCCCCTTTCGGAAAAGCACTTTTTCAGAATCATCATTTTACTAACGGCCAGCAATTAACTGCCAATCATCTAACCGTAATGCGATGGGATTCGATTTCTTTCTGCGGATCGATTTTCGGCAGGGTTACGGTCAAAATGCCGTCTTTATATGCGGCTTCGATGCCATCTTTCTGGATGTTGCGGACCGTGAACTGACGGCAATACGTGCAGTTCATACGTTCCTGACGGATATAATGCTTCTGCGGTACAGCCGCTTTCGCTTCTCCGCTTTTTGCATCTTTAGCGTCTTTGCTGTCTTTCGCCTGTCTGCTGTCTTCCGTCTTCGTTTCGTGTTTTGCCAGGAGCGTCAGGACATTATCTTTATAAGTAACGCTGATGTCTTCTTTCTTCATGCCCGGCAGGTCTGCCGTGAGGACATAAGCTTTATCCGTGTCTTCGATATCGACACGCGGTACGCTGTAGCTGCCTTTCACAGGACTTTCAAAATCGTTGAAGAAGTTATCAAAGAAATCATCCGGGAATACCAAATCATTACTCGTTACAACTGGAAATAAACCTTTTAACATAATCATTACCCTCTTCCAACAATTCCTTCACTGTTGCTATGAACGATCACTTTTAACTTTCTTTGTCCTTTGAGCTTTTTGCTCATTTGACTTCTCTCTGTAGCCCCTTCCTGACTACATCTATACTATATACCCATTTAGCACTCTCATTAAGAAAGTGCTAATATTTTTTCATTTTTTCTTTCGTTAAAAAAAGCTGCCGCTCAAAGCTAAAATACTTCGTGCGACAGCCTCTGCTTTGTTCGTTTTAAAAGCGCCTAGGGGCGATTTGGTAATGGACGCGCCTAAAGCCTTTTGACTCGTCAGGTATCGCCCTAGAGAGGTGCAGGACGGACAGCAGCGATGGCGTACCGCCGTGAATTCTGTGGATATCCGATACCATGTCGAATAGCGCATAGTCGTAATATAATTGTTAGTTCATCTGTAGATTGATCTCACGATTTTACCGTTCTTCACGTCAAAGCTCAATCCACACATTCATGAAGGATGATACCTCCCATGGAGAAAATCAAGGCGCCGACAGACATCATAACTGCAATATTTTTTTAACTGAAATCCCAAAATCCGGTTCCCGTTTCCAGGTCATATTTCCGCCGAATCCGTCCACCAAGGACGGGCCGGAGTTCGATTTCAGCCGTGTACAGAACTTCAATCGACTTGATATGCCCTGCCGCAATGTGATGTTCGCCATCTTTTTTATAAGAAAAAGCCGCGTGGGTGTGATGGAAATAGGCGCCCGCATCATCAGTAACGACATTCCCAGTCAGCGAGACTAGTTCCAGCATCCCTTTCAGCTCTTGGACCTCAAAACTTCCCGTTTCCGGAATGAACGTCTGGATTTCGGCCGAACGGCAGCCGCCAATACCTGAAAAAATAGCCGATTCAATCTGTTCTTTCTGACAAATCCCTAAAATCGAACTGATAATCTCATCGCCCCGATCCAGCCGAATATAATAAGTTTCCCCAAATTTCCGATAATCCATTGGTTATACCTCCTCGTTTCACAAGAATCTACAGTCATTATAAAACCAGTAACCGAAAAGAGTCAACATAGTGAGTGTGTCGCGGCAAAGCCGCATCGTAGGGGCTCGCACGTGGCGAGCCCGCATGAATCCTGTATATAGCCAGAATTGATGACGAATGGCATATGGTTATAATATAAAAAGCAAAATTCTCATAAACGGCTTGGTTAAGCGATTTGCGAGGATTGTTACAACTATTTCCATTCGTATGCTTTACTGAATTTCGCTAAACTAAAATGGCTTAACCATCGCATTTCTGATTCATCCATTTCGTAAAAACAGGTCTATCTTCGTGATTTACACTATATTTTGGTACAATTTTCGTACACGTCATTTCTGAAAAAACACTTCACCAAAATATGGCCAAAACTAAATGAATCAACAGGCTCGTCCTCAACTCCGAAGCAGCTTGCGCATCCTTGACCATCTGACCCAATCCTATGGCTGGCAAGTCGCTTTGGAAGCAATGGAAGGTCCAGCCTTAGAAGTCTACGATGAGATTTTTTTGAAAGGAGCGATATATGAGTCCGGCTCCACTACTTTACAGTAAAGGCTAACTGCCTAAATCATCATATAGTATCCGCTTGACGAAGATAAATAAATGACGTTATAATAGACATGAAAAGAGGTCCTGCCGATAGACGGTTGGCCCCGATAAGTCAACAAAAATAGTCGCTTAAGATGTGGGTCTCTGGCGGCTATTTTTGTGTTTTATTTGAACTCTAACCTAGGGCATAACCGATTGCAAATGCGGCCATACCGAAAGATAGTATACTGTTGAACCTCTCTCGCTTATAGAAGCGGGAGATTCTTGAGAAGTTTGATACATGGACTAACGTCTGACAACCTATCCCAAAGGAGTTAGCTGTCAGGATATCCTTATTCTCAAAGGGCTGTCCAAAAGCCCCTTACACAGTCCCTCGAAATCGAAG
>ENA-OPWH01001077-OPWH01001077.1-human-gut-metagenome-genome-assembly--contig:-NODE-1077-length-18085-cov-2.631170_pt1 | contig 18085 bp, 15 predicted proteins | sample MGYA00241506_ERZ502004 | MGnify/ENA primary metagenome ERZ502004 (study PRJEB25962, sample SAMEA2043049) | human gut metagenome | biome: human gut; feature: human-associated habitat; material: faeces... | reverse complement strand
GTGGATGCTTGTTCGGGAAACGCCCCGCCGATGGTTATACTTTTTAATTGCACAAGCCAAAGCGTTTTCAGACATCATTTCCCCGTAAACCGTACAGAACAAATAGTCTTCAGGTGCGCCGCCACGAATGACCATATATTCCGATAGAATCTTTACCATTTGGCTGCACAGCGGAACCGATTGCAATTTTCCTGTTTTGGTGTGGCGGTAGATGACCCGCTTATCTGTCAGAGAAACATCTCTGTTTTGAATGCTGCGAATGGTTCCTGCACGGCAGCCGGAATTGATTAAGAAGTTCACAATCACCCAATTCCGGAATTCGCAGTCCTTTGCTGGCTTTTTCAAAAGGGCGATCAGTTCTTCGTCTGCGTAAGACCCTTTTACGGTTTCCTTGTCCTGAATATTGGGAAGACTTAAATCCGTGTAGCCCTCTCCTCTGCACCATTTCAGGAATGTTCGGAATACTCTTGCATAGCTGCTGATTGTATTGGGGGACACGCCGCTTTTACGAAGGGAAACAAGCATGGAATCCAGATCGTCCTTCGTCAGTTCGTCAAAAGTCTTCGTCATGTCCAGGTGGTAGCTCAGAGCGTGGAAGTGTCGGTTATAAGTAAGAATTGTCTTATCCGTCACCCCCCTTGCCGCTTGCGTTTTCACAAACCGTGGAAATGCCTCTTCAATTCTCCAACTTTTTTGCGTCATTTGAATCCGCATTTTTGCCATAAATTAGACCCACTGCCTTTCTCCAAAATTGAGGTTCAGGCAGTAGGTCTGACACAAGGAGTCAGAGTATGCAAAATCCCCTAGAAGCGCTAGAGCTTCTAGGGGATTTGGTGACCCGCTGGAGATTCGAACTCCAGACCCACTGCTTAAAAGGCAGTTGCTCTGCCAACTGAGCTAGCGGATCAGATTTGGCTGGGATGGCCGGATTTGAACCGACGAATGCCAGAGTCAAAGTCTGGTGCCTTACCGCTTGGCGACATCCCAATGTTGGCGCGGCGCCCCTCGGCCGGACACACAGAGCATTATAACATGCTTTGCACCGTTTGGCAATCCTTTTTTTGCGAATTTTGCGGTTTCCGACCTTCTTTCTTCCCCGATGGCCGCCCCGGAAGATTGGGACTTGAAACCTTCGCCGTTTTGCGCCATAATAACAGCAAATCCCGAATCTGGAGGAACCTTCATGAACATTCAAGATTGGACACTGTACTATGACAACTTCGGGCCTTTGTCCTGTCAGGCGCCCTGCACCATGTACAGCGTGCTCTATGACCACGGAAAAATCCCCGACCCCTTCTACGGCACAAATGAGCGGGAGCTGCAATATCTGGCCGAAAAGGACTGCGTCTTTGAATCCGTCTTTTCCGCCCCGCCCGCTCTGCTCACGCGGGAACATATCGAGCTGGTATTTCATGGGCTTGACACCATCTGCCATATTTACCTGAACGGCACCCTGCTGGGCAAGGTCAAAAATATGCACCGGGAGTACGTCTACGAGGTCAAGCCTCTGCTGACAGCCGGGGAAAACACCCTCCGGCTGGAATTCAAGTCCCCCCGGCGCTACTTCGCCCAACAGCAGCACAAGCACTACCTGTACATGAACGACGGCGACACTCTTCCCGGCGCCGCCCATCTGCGCAAGGCCATGTACCAGTCCGGCTGGGACTGGGGCCCCACCCTGCCGGACATGGGCATTTTCCGGGGCGTGGAGCTGAAGGGCTGGAACGTGGACCGTTTCGACGGCGTGGCCGTCCGCCAGCACCACGAAAACGGCAGCGTCTCGGTGGAGCTGGACGTGACCACCAAATGTCACGCCGGGTGCGAGATCTACGCAGACTTCGACGGCAAGCGCGTTCTCCTGAAAAACGGCCACGGCATTATCCAAGTGGATAACCCGAAGCTGTGGTGGGCAAGAGGCTACGGCGACCAGCCCCTTTATGATCTGGATGTGGAGCTGGTTTGCGGCGGCGAGGTCATCGCCCGCTGCCACAAGCAGCTCGGCCTGCGCACCCTCACCGTCAGCACGGAGCCGGACGCGGACGGCAAGGGCAGCGAATTCTGCTTTGTGCTGAACGGCGTGAAAATTTTCTCCATGGGCGCGAATCTGGTTCCCATGGACAATTTGCTCAGCCGCATCACCGACCAGCGGTGGGAAACCATCGTCCGTCAGGCTGTGGACGCCAACTTCAACACCCTGCGGGTCTGGGGCGGCGGGTACTACCCCGACAGCCGCTTCTACGAGCTGTGCGATCAATACGGCCTGCTGGTGTGGCAGGACTTCATGGTCGCCTGCGCCAACATCTATCTGACGTCGGAAATGGCCGAGGAGTTCACGCAGGAAGCCATCTGCAACCTGAAGCGGCTGCACCATCACGCCTCCCTCGCCCTGCTGTGCGGCAACAACGAGATGGAAAGCGGTGTCATCAACTGGGGTTCCCGTGACAATCAGCTGGTGCGGGACGATTACACCCGCCTGTACGGCCATCTGCTGCCGGAGCTGTGCGAGATTTATGCGCCGGACACCTACTACTGGCCGTCCAGTCCCTCCTCCGGCGGCGGTTTTGACGACCCGGACAACCCCGCCAAGGGCGACACCCACTACTGGGAGGTCTGGCACGGCGGCGTCCCCTTCACCACCTACCGTCAGAAACGCTTCCGCTTCTGCTCCGAGTATGGCTTCGAGAGCTTCCCCTCCATGAAGACCATCCGCACATTCGCCCGGGAGGAAGACCTGAACTGCTTCTCCCGCGTCATGGAGAACCATCAGAAGTGCCGGGGCGGCAACGGGAAGATCCTGCGGTATCTGGCGGACAACTACCTGTATCCTGCCACCTTTGAGAATCTGGTGTACGCGTCCCAGCTGCTGCAGGCGGACGCCATCAAATACGGCGTGGAACACTTCCGCCGTCAGCGGGGATACTGCATGGGCTCTACCTACTGGCAGTTCAACGACTGCTGGCCGGTGGCCTCCTGGTCCAGCGTGGACTGCTTCGGGCGCTACAAAGCACTGCACTACGCCGCCAGGAAGTTCTACGCCCCCGTGGCCATGGGCCTGTTTCTGGAAAACGGGGCGCTCACCGTCAACATTGCCAACGAGACCCGTGCCGGTTTCCGCGGCCACATTCATCTGGCCATGTGCCGGGGGAATCTGACCGTGCTGGACGGGCTTCGCCAGAATGTGGAGGTGGAAGCACTGTCCTCCCGAGATGTGCTGACCTACCGCGTGGACAGCCGCGACCCCTACGACACCTTCCTGTATGCCGACCTGTACGATGAGCAGGGCCGCTTCCTTATGCGTCAGGTGGAACTGCTGGTGCCTGCCAAGCATTTCCAGTGGCGCAAGCCGGCGTTTGACGTCCGGATCGCCCCCGTCCCCGGTGGGGCGGAAATTTCCGTTCAGGCCGATGTATTTGCCAAGGGCGTTTTTCTGGACTTCCGGGACTTTGACTGCGTTCTGTCCGACAACTTCTTCGCTCTCACCGCCCCCGCGCCCTACCGCGTGACGGTGCAGACCTCCCGCAGCGTGGAGGAGCTGGAACAGAATCTGACCATCAAGTCCGTGTATGACATCCGCTGACCGGTAAGGTCTGCGGACATCCCGGTAAAAACCGGGCGGGGCATATCGCCGCATTGCCGCGCTCTTTTTTTGCAATCTGTCGAAATTTGTGCTACGCTATCGGTGGTGCTACCAGTACCCCGGTAGGCGGTTCCCCTCGATTTTTTCGGGGGTGATGCTTCTTTGCCCCCAATCGTAAACGAGAGGGGGTGACAGGTATGGATGTTACATGGGAAGGAATTTTCCAATTCTGCATGCTCATTGCTGCTGTCATTGCCCTGGTTCTCCAGGCAAATAACAAGAAGAGATAACCGCTGCCCTCCAAAGTAACGATTATCTCTTCGTAACGCATGGGGGAGCCGTCCTACTGGTAGCACCCCTGTATCCATACTATATCCCAAATCTTTCATTTTGTCAACCGCCCTGCCTTCCGGCAGGGCTTTTTTATTGCGCAGGAAACCCCCGCCGCGTGGTCACGCCGCACAGCGGGGGTCAAATTTCATTTTCCGGGCTGTTTATTTCTCCGCCGCGGCAATGTAGTCGTTCCCATAGCAGAAGATATGTCCGCCGATCTGTCCCCAGATGTTGCTGTTGGTGGGCTTCGTGGCGAAATACACCACTTCCTTCGGCAGGATATAGGGGCCGTAGATCGCTCTTTCAATGGCCTCGTACTGCGCCTGGAAGGGTTCCGCCTTGTCCAGACGGGGCACGGAACGGAACTGTCCCTGCCCGTAGATCACGTCATGGAGGTTATCAGGGAAGCTGTCGGAGGCGATCCGGTTCAGCGCCACCTCCGCGACGGCCTGCTGGCCTTCGGCGCATTCGCCCTGGGCTTCCACCCAGACGACCTTCGCCAGGAGCTTGATATCGTCCTGGCTCAGCGTAATATCGGCGTACCGCGGCTCGCCCCGTTCGGGCTCCTCCTCGTAGTAAATGAAGGGTTCCTCCGGCATGGCGCTCTTGTCGTAGATCCACGCGCCGTCGTAGCCCAGCAGAATGTCTTCCGGGTTAAAGCCTTCCTCGAAGCCTTTTTTCAGCTGCCAGAAGTCGTAATTGTCCCGGTTGGAGTCGTTGACGATGATCTTCCCGTTTTCATTGATGCCGGCGAGAACGATGAAGTGCTGGGAATTGGTGAAGATGGAGTTGTGGTTCATCAGCACGATGGCGACCTGCCCCTCCTGCAGTGCCTTGTAGACAACGTGCCAGTTCGCTGCCTTCTTACAGGCAAGCTGAAGCGTCTTGTTGCCGTATTCCAGCCGGGCAATGTTGTTGATCGCCCGTCCGCCGAAATAGTGCGCCAGCTCGTCGGGGGTGTATTCATGGTCGGTCAGGTAGCTTGCCACCATGGCCAGAGAAACGATGCTGCATCCGCTGGTCGCAATGGTGCCGCTGCCGTACATGGTGTAGGGGTAGTCGTTCTGGAAATACTGCGGAATGGTGGAAATGACCGTCTTTTCTTCGCTCTGCGTCTCCTCCGGGACGTCCTCTCCGGTGGTCTCCGAAGCTGCTTCCTCGGTAACTGCGGGAGCCGTCTCCTCGACAGCCGCCGTCGGTTCCGCAGGGGCCTTCACCTCCGCGGGGATGTACAGGTATTGCAGCACGAGTCTGCAATCCTCGTCCTGCGCCACGTCGGCATAAATCTCACAGAGCCAGTTTTCAAGCCCGCTGTCGGCAATGGCGAAGCTTCCTTCCTCTCCTGTTACGTACCAGCCGTAAAAAACAAATCCGTCAGGGGTCTTCTGTGCGGCATCCTCCCGCAGACCCGCCATCTGCGCCTCATTCGGCACGGCGTAGGTCGTGATCCGGATATCACCGGGAACCGCGTTTTCCGGAATGCCCGCACGTACCACTTCGCCAACAGACGCGGCGGCGGCAGGGAGAGCGGCGATGCCGCAAAGAAGCGTCAGCGAAAGCAGAACCGCAGTCAGCCGCCGGCAATTTCCATGTACGCGCATTCCTTCGCCCCCTGTCTGTAAAAAGCGTTCCGCGCCCCCGCGCGGCGGGGTACGGATGCGTATATAAACACGGATACAGTATAAAGCATTTTTTGTCAAAAGTCAAGATATGTCGAAGGAGGGAAACCGTTCTCCCAAAACGGATTTTCCAAGAAGCACGGTCTGTCTATTTCCTTTTCCAACTGTGGGATATCCACCGGGCCGAGCAGCCCAGCAGCGCTCCCAGCGTGTTCATGATGACGTCGTCCACCTCGCATCTTCCCAGACTGTAACGGTACTGCAAATATTCAATTCCCGCCGAAGAAAGGCACGCCAGCACGACCGTGACGGGGACGGACAGCTTCCATTTCCCCAGCACGAACGGCAGGGACAGCCCGATGGGGAAAAACAGCAGAACATTCATCAGCATCGACCGGTACAGTTCCGGCTGTTCTCTGGCCTCCCGGAAGTTCTGAAATGGAACAAGCACAGCTTCCGCCGTTTCTTCCCCTCTTGCGCAGATCGTCATATAGAAGATCACCGCCGCGATCCCGGCAAAAACGGCCGCGTTGAGTATCCGCCACCGCCTGCTGCCCTGTTCCCTGTTCCCCAGATATCCCCATAGCACCGCCGCCAGGATCATGAAGATCATGATCCTGTGCAGCGGCTGTATATAAATCAGCCAAAAAAGTTTATTCATGTTTTTTCCGTTTCCCAATACGGTTTGCCGCGCTTTCCAGCAGCCCGCGGAGGTACTGAAATTCGCTCGTCTTAAAATAAACCAGCAGCAGAAGACCGTTGGACAGCGCCAGAGCAAGCAGCGCTTTCACGCCAAAGCTCAGCAGCACATTTTCCAGCGACACCAGTGAAACCGCATACCACGTTCCAGCGGCAACCAGAACGGAAACCACGATCTCCCGCCCCTCCCGGACAGCGTATCTGGCAAAGGAGACCTCGAATACGTCCCGGCAGACAAAATAGGGCTTTGTCCAGAAGGACAGGGCAAGGAAACTGACCAGCGTGCCAAACAGAACACCGGCAATGCCGTACCGCTTTGCCAGAACGATAGAGATCACCATGTTTGCAATGGCCTCCGCCATCGGGATAAACCGGTCCGGGTAATACAGACCGGCCGCGTTTTTGGCAATGTCGATCCCGGAGTTGATCCCCTTGAAATAGTATATCGCAACTGCCAGAATCAAAATGGCCTTTGTCAGCACAAAGTCCTGCCCCAGCCAGATCGCGACGAACGGCTCTACCAGACACAGCAGGCAGGTCGCCGTGAACGTATACAGCCAGTAGTTGATAAAATCTACCCGCTTGTACACTTCGTATGCCCGCTCCTTCGTTTCGCTTGCGATCAGGTTGCCCATGCTGGCTGTAACACCGCTGGAGAAGGTGGTCACAAACCCGGAAACAGAAGTGATCAGGGTCGTGTAATTGCTGTACATACCCACGGCGGTCACGCTGACCAGCGAGGAAATAACCAGATTGTCGGAACACTGGGAAATGATATAGCCCACCTTCCCCAGAAAAAGCGCCTTGATGTTTGTAAACAGGCTCTTGCGGACTTCGGGGTCAAGCTTCCGGACGTTCTTGTCCTTCAGATATGGATACCGCCTGTCAACAATGCGGCAGAAAATCAGGTTCTTGACAATGGTCGTGCCGATGTCAACAGCAAGGTACAGAATATAATTCTGCGCAAAATACAGTATCAGCACCTTCAGCACCAGCACCACGATCTGCGCAATGGTGCTTGCGATGGTATAAAGATACTTATTCTGGTCCGAGGTGTTCAGCGTCGTTTTATAGACCCACAAATAGGAGGACACCGAACCAAGCAGGAACAGCCAATACACGAGATTGGCATCCGGCGCGGTATTGTCTTTCAGGAAGAATGGAAGCAGCGGGTAAAATGCTATCCCGATCGCAGCCGTTCCTATCGCCAGAGCGCGGTAAGTATACTTGAAAAACCGCATCAGCGATTTGACCTGTTCAATATCGTTTTCCGCCAGAGGTTTATACAGCGCATAACCGATCGCCAGTCCTATACCGGACTCCGCCAGCGAGAAAATGGTCAGGATGTTGCTCATCAGGCCGTTGATGCCCAGATATTCCACGCCCACACTGTAGATCAGGACCCGCCGGGACAGGAACCCCAGCAGAATCACGATCAGCTGCGAGGCAAACGATACCACTGTATTTGTGACAGATTTCTGCGTTCTGGACCCTTTCACTTTTTGATCTCCTTAGCTTAGACATTGGGAAAGCGCCGTCTGACGGCACAGTCATGTTCGTATGCTTCACCGCGAATGGTTCCGCAGGGGTCGCTCTTCCGTCTTCCTTTTCATTCTTCCAGAATCCGGAAAACCCGCTGAATTTCCCCCTCGTTTCCCTTTCCCTCGGACTGCTGGTACTGGCGGATATGGGCATACAAAGCAGGGTCGCGCATCAGACGCAGAATTCCCTCCGCTACGGCCTCCGGGGTCATTTCCACCACAAGGCCGTTTTCACCCTGTACCATCTGGTCATATACGACGTCAAAATTGGTTGCCACGCAGGGGCGGTTCAGAATTCTGGCCTCGGTCAGCGTCAGGCAGTAGCCCTCAAAGCGGGAAGTCTGCACGTAAATATCTCCCGCTTTCATATAGGGGTAGGGGTTTGCCTGCACTCCCAACAGAATGAAATCCTTCTGCAAACCATATTGGCCGATCTTTTCTTCCAGCATTTTTCGCTCCGGGCCTTCACCGCAGACCATCCATGTAAAGTCCGCGCCGCGTTCCTTCAGAATATGGGCGGCTTCAATCGCGATGTCATACCCCTTCTGCGTCACCAATCGTCCCACGGTCGTTATCACCGTTCCGTGAAGGGACGGCAAATCGGCCGGTTCCTCCGCCATGCTTCTTATGAGCTTTTCGCTGTTGATGTCGTAAACCGTTACCACTTTTTCGGCGTATTCGGGAAAGACTTCTCTGAATTTTTCCGACAGCTGCCCCGAAACGCAGGAAACGTAATCATATTTTCCATAAATTTCCCGGTCGCAATTTCTGTCAAACCCCGCCGCTTCATAGTTTACATTGACCCAGGCAATTTTCTTCGCGGCGTTGACTTTCTCCGCAACAAAATGCGTGGGCGTCCCCTGACCCCATGCAATGGCCACGTCATACGCCCCGGGAAGCGGGTCAAACGCATTGCGCGCGCCATTCCAAAGCACCTGCGTGGCATGGAGGGGGTTACCGGCGCGGTCGTTCTTTCTCAGCTGTTCGCTGACGGCCAGACGCGCCTTTAAGAAGCGGATGTTCCCGGCTGTCAGCTGCTTTACAAGTGGCAGACCGCAGAACTGAAAATAGGGTATCGACGGCAGAATCTTCACCTGCGGCGGCAGCAGCTTTTCAAACGTGCCGCCCCGGTTTATCATCTGCAAATACACGTCATACCGCTGGTAGTCAAACAGGTTCAGCAGGGAGGACAGGCTCTTTTCCGCGCCGCCCACGCCCATGGAATTGATCATGAACAGGATCTTCTTCATCGTTTCCCCTCTGACAAAACGTTTTCAATGTACGCTTTGGACACGCTTACTTTCTCGTCCAATCTTTCCAAGATCTGTGGATAGTCGATCCGCGGGCAGTCCCTGCCGGCGCTGTCCATCAGGCAGTCCCGCAGGCCAAGGCCGTAAAGAAGGTCCCGCATTCTTGTATTGATATGCTCCTGCCGGTTGAATACCACGAACTGCTTCCGGAAAATCAGCGAAAACGCGGTGGCGTGGAAGGAGTTGGATACCACAAACTGCGCATGGTGTACCAGATTCAGGAACGTCAGCGGCCCATCCTGCTCGAAGCATCTGTCGCATTCCCCGCAGGAAAGCACCGAGTACAGCTTCCATCCGTTTTCCTCCGCCATTCTCCGCGCGAAGCGAACCATCTCCGGATTGCGGTCAAAATCGTACAGCAGGACATACGGCTCCGTATTGGGAACGGGCTTCTCAATGGAAGCCCATGCTTCGCTGTCCAGCAGGAACACCGGGTCCATCACCTGCACGGCCCCCGGAATGCCCAGCCGCTCCACGATTGCCGCCCCGGAGCTTTCCCGAACCGAAATATGATCCAGCCCGGACAGCCGCCGCTTCACGTCCGGCTTCCATTCCTCCGGAATGTCGTCCATGGCAAAGCTGGCCGCGTAGGACGCTCTGACGCTGCCCGCAGGCGCAAAGTCCAGATAGAACGCCGGGTCTTTTCCGTTGGGGAAAAAGCAGTTCCATATCTGGTCGCTTCCCGCAAAGTAGACGTCCGCTTCCGGCGGGTTTTGCTTCAAGTCGTCATTGGACGTGTAGCGGCGCGGGGTCAGCGGCAGGAACTCCGCGGTAAACCGGTCGTATTCCGCTTTCCCGTTTCTGGCCTTAAGCCGCCCCGGCAGTTTCGCAAGGTTATACAGCTCCCGGAGAATTGGCTTATCGTATGCGGGGTTCCCCAGCCCCCAAAGCGGATAATGATTGCTCAGATAGTCCGGCTTATAGTCAATGATCTGGGCGTCATGCCCCAGCTTGCGCAGGTAGGTCACCAGCGTGTAGGCCTGCAAGCTCGCGCCCACATTGTACACGTCATGGCAGGTAATTGTTTTGATCTTCATACGTTTTCCAGCAGCCTGTAGATCTTCTCGATCTCCCCGGCGTTTGTGTAGTCTCTTGTTTTCGTGTTTTCGGTCAGTTTTTGCCGCAGTTTCTCATCCCGAAGCACCGCCGCGATCCCCGCCGCACAGCCTTCGTTGTCCATGGGGACGATCACGCCGTCCACGCCGTCCTCCAGCTGGCTGGCGGAGGTGGCGTAACCGGTGATCACCACGGGCTTGTTCAGGATCTGGGCTTCCCGAACGGTCACCGACTTGCCCTCATACCGGCTGGGCTGGACGTACAGGCCGCAGGCTTTGATGTAGGGGTACGGGTTTTCCTTTTTCCCCAGAATGATGACCCGCTCCTCCATCCCGGCGTCCTGTATCCGCTGCCGGATCAGCGTTTCATCCCCGCCGTAGCCGATGAGATACCACTTTACATTGCAGCCCGAAGCCAATATCCGGCGGCAGATATCCGGCACATTGTCAAAATTCTTGGCAGCGCAGAACCGGCCAATCGACAGCAGGCGAATGCTGCCGTCTGACGGCATCTCCCGCTCGGCGGAAAATGCCGCGCTTCTGCTTTGCACAAGGTTCTTTGACAGCATATTTTCCACAACAATGGACTTGTTCGTCAGATAGCCGTGCTTCGCGTCAAACGCCTGCTTGCACGCATCCGACACGTTCACCACGTAGTCGGACATCCCCCACATTTCCTTCTCGATGGCGTCGCAGAAGACCATCTGAGAAGCATCGGTGTGGAACCATGACATCCTGACCTTCGCGGAGACCTTTTTCCCGACGATGTAATGCGGGTCATTGAAGCTGATCGCAAGGTCGTAGTCTCCCGGAATATCCGGAAGATAGGGGATGCACAGCTTGTGGAAATACTGCTTGTAGTTATGCCCGCTCTGCATCGGGCCTCCGGAAAGGCTGGATCTGATCTTTGCCGCGGCCCTCGCCATCCCAATCGGGATGCAGCCCTGCGCAAAATTCTGTTTCATGGATTCCGTCAGCGCCCGGTACGCCTTCATCTCGGGAAGCAGACGGACATTGGGGTTGAGCATCGACATCAGTTCGCCCTCATGGGCATACAGGAACAAGTCAACGTCATAACGGTCATAATCGATGGTATCCAGCAGCCCCAGCAGACTGCTCTCCGCCCCGCCAAGCTCCATATTAAAATGCAGTATGATGATTTTCTGCTTCATGCTCTGTTCCAATCACTTTTTTCGTAAGCCCTGAAGCACATAATAGTAGTGCTCCCCTAAAAACCGGAGCTTTTCCTTAAGCGGCAGTTCTCCCTTTATCACAGCTTTCCTTGCTCTGGCGATGATTGGGCGAAGCTCCTGCTGCACATCGTCCATGTGGTACTTTTTCGCCTGACGCAGCCTGAAGTCCGCCAGCTGCAGCAGATTCGCGTAGGCGCAGTCGCTGTAAAGCAGTTTCTCCCCGGAGCGCTCCAGAATATCGATATCCTCAAGCGTATCGTATACCTGCCCGACCCTCTGCCGCTGGCTTGCCGAATTGGAGATAGAATTCCCGTTCCGATAGTAGTAGTACAGGGGTTCGGAAATGGAAACCACCTTCTTACTGTTCAGGACAAATTGAATCGCAAAGTTTCTGTCTTCAATGTAGTGCAGGCTCGGGTTGAATCGAATGTTTCCCATCGTTTCCCGGCGAAACAGCTTGTTCCATGCCACGCTGTATTTGTACTGCGCCCGAAGGTATGTTCTCCGGAAGTAATCGTCCCTTGTCAGTTCCTCCGCCGCGTTGCAGCCCTCTGCCGGGCGGTTTGCCTCCGTAAAGTCGAAATGTTCTTCCGTCCCCTGTGCAAAATCGCACAGCACCAGATCTGCACCGTGTGTCCGCGCCGCTTCCGCCAGCCGTTCATACATCAAGGGGCTGATGTAGTCGTCGGCGTCAACGAAAGCGATCCAGTCCCCCGATGCATGGTCAATGCCGATATTCCGCGCGTTGGACAGCCCGCGTATCTCCGTGGAGATCGGTTTTATCCGGCTATCTCCGGCCGCCAGCGCTTCCAGTACCTCCCATGTATTGTCCGTCGATCCGTTTTCAACGACGATGATCTCAATATCCCGGAACGTGCTTCCGGTAATGGAATCGATGCACCGCTCGATGTACGCCGAACCATTGTACACCGGCACAATAACGCTTATCATTCCGTGCCCCCCCTGTCAGAACGGGAGATTCCGATATCTCCAGTTCATCAGTTTTACATACCACTTATCCTTCGATTTTTCCGGCGCGGCTCCCCTCCACGGGGTCTGCGCCAGATTTTCCCAGTACAGCGCCTTTAACGGGTGCCTGCAATCCCTGCACCACGGTCTGCTGGTGAAGCTGGGGGTGTAATGCAGGATCACCGGTGCCTTTTTCGCGGCCTCTATTTCCTCCTGAGGGTAAAAGCCTGCTTCCTCGTGAAAATATTTCAGCAGCTTTTCCCGGCTGAGCATGTAATGGATGGCCATGAGATTGTCTTTTATGGGCAAGTTTACATAATCTCCCATCAGCACGCCGTTGAGGACGCCCTGATCGTGGTGGACGACATTGCCCCCGTGTCCGTCAATAAAGGACATGCACCTTTCCCCCATTTTCCGGGCGCGCCATTCCGCCAGATCGATCAGAAGCAGTCCCGCGTTGAAATAGCGCATTCCGGCCTGCAATCCAACGGCCGCCTTGGTGTCCGCGCTGATGCCGTCCTGCACCGCCGCCAACACCTTGCCGTCCAATGGCGTGTTCCAAAGCTCGCGGAGCGGTTCGCAGACAATCATGTCGCAATCTGCATACAGCACTCTGTCAACCGTTTTGGGCAGCATCTCTCCGACGAACAGTCTGGCATAGGAGCTGATGGAAATGTCCCAGCTCATGTTCAGCCGGAGCTTTTCCTTCCACTCAAGAAAAGGAAGAAACATAATTTCAGCATTGGAAAACCGGCTCACCATTTCCCGAAGTTTATCTTTGTTCGCAGGCGAGATATCATTGTCGATCACGTACAGCCGGATGTTTTCAAACTCGGCGTTGTGCCTGAGCAGGGAGTAGATCGACACGCCCATATGTTGGACATAGTTATCGTCGCTGGAATACAGGACATTCATCCGCTTTGTATCATCTGCCACGTCCTTTTGCCCTCCCCAGGATAAAATGCACCGGTTTGCTGATCGCCGACCGCAGCCGCTTATGCCATGGCATCCAGCTGGCCGAATACCAGTGGATCGAATGGGTATTCTCCGTTTTCCGCAATTCGCCGGTGACGCTGCTTCTTGGGTTGAAAAAATCCTCCGGGAATACCACGGCGCCGCTCAGCTTCTGCTTTTCGCCGTTCAGCTCCAGCCCGAGCTTCAGCAGCGCGTCCGTATTGAGCCGGGGGCAGCCGATCGTCCCATGCTGCCCGTCCAGCAGCGGGTCGTATTCTGCCAGCATCTGCCGCACCGCCGGGTTATGGGGTTCCGCGCCGAAGCCCTCGCCGGTGTTGACGAACCGGTCATTCTCAAAGCCGAAAAAGGCCGGGTTGTCCAGCAGCTCATCAAAGGAACGCACCGCCTCCACGTCCGTGTCAAAATAAATGCCGCCGTGCTCCTCCACGATCAGAAGCCGCAGATAGTCCGTCAGGAACGCATACTTCTTCTCCTTATAGCACATCTGCGTATAGGCATTGCGGTTCACGTCGAAGTTATCTTCGTTCCACTCGATGATTTCATAATCCGGGCAGTATTTTTTCCAGCTGGCAATACATTTCTGTGCCAGCCTTGGCTTTTCCCCTCTGCCGAACCAGCAGTAGTGAATTTTTCTGGGTATCATATATGCTCCTGTTCGTTTACAGCGAATACAGAATCTGCCTGAGCAGCCGCCTGGGCGCTTCCTTTTTCAGCTTCTGCATCACCATTTCCGCGATCTTGCCATACTCTCCATGCTCCAGATATCCTGAAATCCGGTGCTTTTTATTTCTATCCTGCAACACTCTCAAAGCATCCTGCACTTCCGGCAGGGCGGCCACACGCCCGATTTCCTTTATCAGTTCCATCTCGGTGTGCTTTCCCTGCCGTTTGTACATCTCAAACCAAGTCATCAGAACGTTCAGCAGTTCAACTGCCATGAAATACTCCGCATCCTGGGGCATGGGATGTTTTTGCCGCATTTCCGTTTTGAAACGGTAAAGGCGCAGGAAATCATCCAGCATGTATGGCATATACCGGGACGTGTTTCCGCCGATGCGGTAATTGTAGACTGCCTCCGGCAAAATGCCAAGCCGCCGCGTTTCAGGCAGCAGACGAAGTGTTATGCTCAAATCGTCTCCCATAAACCATACGACAGGGGGATAACCCATTACCCGTGTGATCAGCTCCGTGCGATAGAGCTTCGCACACAGTGACACGGGATAATTGCTGATACCAAAGCAGCTGATATATAAATCGTTGATAATATCCTCTCCGGAATATACTTTGGGCTGCTCAAAGCAGGGGGCGTGAAACCTGCTGCGGAATCTGACGCCCTTCCACATTTTCACTGTAGCAGCACACACGCAGTCCAGATTATTTTTCCCGGCTTCCTCATAGAGGACACGAAGCGCGTCTGGTTCCAGCATATCGTCCGCATCACACAGGCAGATATACTTTGCCGTCTGGGCATATTCCGAAAGTACGCCCGCAGCCCGTGCCAGCACCGCGCCCTGATTGGGCTGGTGTATCACGCAAACGCGCGAGTCCTTCGCCGCGTATGTATCGCAGATTTTCCCGCTTCCGTCACGGGAACCGTCGTCCACCAGAACCAGACAGAAGTCCTGAAAGGTCTGGTTCAGGACGCTTTGGATACACTGCCGCAGATATCGCTTCGCGTTATAGACCGGGATCACAACACCGATTTTCTTTTCTGCAGCCATTTTCTTTACCCTTCCGTTCGTGCTTTCTTTCTGATATACGCCGTCAGCAGCCGTCCCGCCGGAATGCACAGCGCTGTCAGAAACGGTCTGGGGGATTCCCGGACATAGTGGGGATTCCCGCTGATCTGGCTGCTGGAACAGTAGTGGATCACGTCGATCACATTCCGCTTCCAGTCCTTGATGTACTTCAGATTCTCTTTGCGAATGAACGCAAAGCCCTGGGGATTGCGCAGGTACTGCCGCAGCATGTTTCTGGAGGAGCCGTCCGGCTGGTATTCTACATTGCACAGCACCGTATTGGTGGTCACCAGCGTGTACTTCTGGTCGCAGAGCTGGTATTTCCATCCCAGAGAAACATATTTTTCTCCCTCAAAAACCGGATACGGCGGCAATTCTTTCATGATGTCGGTGCGATACACCAGCTTCTTGTCGCCGCTTCCGCCCGCGTCGTAAAATCCGGCCAGAGTGGTCTCCTTCATATCTTCGGGAAAGCCCGTCCCGATCACCTTTCCGGTGTTCATATCGGCGTCCAGTCCGATGATACCGGCGTATTTCCGGCGGTCGGTCTTATCCCACAGGTCCACAATGCAGCGAACCGCGCCGTCTGCCAGCGCGTCGTCTGAATCGATGCAGACATTCAGCTCCGTGTCAATGTTCGCATAGGCCGCGTTGTGGGCGGTGTGCATTCCGCCGTTTTCCTTGTAGAGATAGCGTATCTCAAATTCCGTCTCCTCTGCCTGCCAGACTTTGACAAGCTCCGCCGTGTTGTCGGTGGAACCGTCGTCCACCACAAGCCATATGAAGTCCTTGCAGTCCTGCCGCCGGAGAGAAGCATATGTACGGGGAAGGGTGTGTCCCCGGTTATAGGCGGGCGTAAAGATCGTCAGTGTCGGCATAGCTCCCTCCTATCTCTGCGCCGCCTGCAGATAAAACGCCTGCAGCCACTTGGCGTTCTCCACAACGTCAAAGCCTGCGTCCCTGATTTCCTCATAAGTATTGCGGCGTGGGATTCTGGCAAGCTCCAGAACGCTGTCTGCCCATTCTTCCGGCGGCGCGCTCAAGGGCAGGACATGAACCAGATCCGTTTTCCTGCACTCGATCGGGACGCTGTCGGAGATCAGCACCGGCAATCCGGCGGCCTGCGCCTCGATGCTGGCGACGGAAAGCCCCTCGAACAGCGACGGAAACAGAAACACATCCATCGCCTGAAGCAGCTCCGCCACGTCGCCGCGGATTCCCAGAAATTTCACCCACGGGGTCAGCTCCAGCTGCTCTGCCTTCTGGTGGATTTCCTTTCCGCCCTCACCGGCGTCATTTCCCACCAGCAGCAGAACCGCTTTGGGATTTTTCTCCCGGACAGCCTGAAAAATATCAATGATAAACTTATGGTTCTTCTGCGGATAAAAGCGCCCCACGTGGCCGATGACCAGCTGATCCTCCCCGATGCCCAGCGACTGCCGCATTTTCTGCCGGATTTCCGGGCAGTAGGCATACTGACGGGCGTCGATGGCGTTGTTCAGCTGGATGAAGCGGGCTTCGTTCTTCCTGCCGAACAGCCAGTCCCCGGATTCCTTGCCGCATATGAACAGATCCGTAATATGCGGCCGCATCATGGTCTTGTAATACCAGCGGACGGGGGATTTGAGGTCGATTCCGTATGGACGGTTATGGGCATGGCAGATGCGCACCGGGACACCGGCCTTTTCCGCTTCCCGGAAATCGTAATAGCCAAGCTCGGACATGTGGGAATGGATCACCCGGTACTCGGGATGCTCTGCGTAAAACGCCCGCACCGTCTTCCGGTACTCCCCGGCAGTCCAGGGGCGGATCGGCGGCATCCGGTATTTCTCGGCGCAATCACTGGCGAACTTACGAAATAATAAGCCGATATCTTCCGGACGCTCCCGCAAGGGAGGCACTTGGATAGGCACCGTATTCAAACGATAATATAAATCTTCACGAAAACGTCCTTCCGCAATAGCTTGCGTAAGATTGACATTCGTAGCTGCAACAATACGCACATCCGTCTTTTGTACTTTCGACGAACCTACTTTGATAAACTCGCCACTCTCCAGCACACGGAGCAGACGTGCCTGTGTAGGCAACGGCAACTCTCCTACTTCATCAAGAAAGATAGTACCACCATCAGCTTCTCCAAAATATCCTTTCCGCTCACCAATAGCACCGGTAAATGCTCCCTTCTCATGTCCGAAAAGCTCGGAATCGATCGTACCTTCCGGTATCGCACCGCAGTTGACAGCAATATACTGTCCGTGCTTCCTCCGGCTGTATTGATGAATGATTTGCGGAAAACTTTCCTTTCCAACTCCGCTTTCTCCGGTAATCAGCACAGACAAATCGGTAGGAGCTACCTGAATGGCAACATCTATGGCGCGCAACAATGCCTCGGTATTTCCGATAATACCGAAACGCTGCTTCACTTGTTGTATCTCCGTTTTTGTCATTACTTCCTATTAATCTTCGTCTACTGTATCCAGCTTTAGTTTGTCACTATCATCCCGTTTCTCGTAATACTGTTTCCGCAACGGATTTGCATGGGCTACTTTCTCCCGTTGACGATTACGGAACACATCAATGGCAACATAAACTGCCTGACGGAACGAGTCCTCGCTCGCCAGTCCCTTGCCTGCGATGTCATAAGCCGTACCGTGTGCCGGAGAAGTACGCACTACCGGCAGTCCTGCCGTATAGTTTACTCCGTCATCCATAGCCAACGCCTTGAACGGAGCCAGCCCCTGGTCGTGGTACATCGCCAATATTCCGTCGAAATGCGTATAATTGCCCGATCCCATAAAGCCGTCGGCAGCATAAGGTCCGTAACAAAGAATCCCCTTTTCCTCCATTTCCTTCATGGCAGGGATAATCACTTCCTGTTCTTCCGTACCCAGCAAACCGCCGTCTCCGGCATGAGGATTGAGAGACAACACCGCAATACGCGGAGCACCGATGCCGAAATCCTGCTTCAGGCAATGATGAAAGATCATCAGCTTTTCCTGAATCAGTTCCTTCGTAATCGTAGTCGCAATCTCTCTGACAGGGATATGCGTCGTCACTAGAGCCACACGAAAATCA
>ENA-OPWH01001066-OPWH01001066.1-human-gut-metagenome-genome-assembly--contig:-NODE-1066-length-18183-cov-3.580152_pt1 | contig 18183 bp, 19 predicted proteins | sample MGYA00241506_ERZ502004 | MGnify/ENA primary metagenome ERZ502004 (study PRJEB25962, sample SAMEA2043049) | human gut metagenome | biome: human gut; feature: human-associated habitat; material: faeces... | reverse complement strand
CTTAGAACAGGAAGAAGGTGGCGTTAAAGTGTGTGAAGCAATGCGTGAATTATTTGAAGATGCAACAAATAAAGGAATTACTAAAGGAATAGGTATAGGAATAGAAAAAGGAAAAGCTGAAGGAAGAGCTGAAGGAAGAGCTGAAGAAAAAATCGAAACTACTATATCTTATCTCCGTTCCATCATGGTTAACTTAAATGTGGATGTGGAGAGAGCTATGGATATATTATCCATTGACGAAAAAGATCGTGATTTCTATCGTGAGAAGCTTGCAGCTTTGAGTAAGAATTAGATGGATAAGGCCACTATTGTGGCCTTTTTTGTTGATCTAAAAAGAAGCTGAGCTCTATTTACTTGCATCAGCTTCTTTATTTGCCATATCTTCGATGGTATATTTATCCCCAAAGATTCGTGCAACATATTCTTTAAAAGATTGATTTTCAATTTCTTCATTGGTCATAGTTGCCTTTTGACCATAGACATCTTGTTTCACTACTTCATTAGAATCATTGATATCTGGAACAATGACCATATAATATAAAGTTACATTTTCATAATTCAATCGGACAATTTCTAAAACACGATCACTGATTCCACTTTCCTTTGACTTCATAAATGCCTTATACATCACTGTTTTCTCATTTAAATGCGGATGCTTCTCATTCTCATCTACTTCTACTTGATAAATTGAAGTTCGATGATCTTGAATATAGTCATTGGCGGCATCTTCAATAGCTTCTAAGTAATCCGTATTGATGGCTGCCAAATTTGGATATTGGCTTGGCAAACCTTCTACCGTAATATCTTTACTGGTTTCTTTTATTCGAAATTTATATTGTTTCGCTACTTCCTTATCATAACTGGCTACAATATGAACTGTATCTCCATTGGAAAGTCCACTATTGGGACTCGCTTGGTATTTTACCGTATCAATCAAAGCATCTACTCTTTGATCGATTGCTTTACTGGAATTACGTACCCGTAAGGTTGCATTCCCATTTTCTCCAGAATAGACTAGTTCCATATTCTTCATAATATCGATATCCAACTTCTGTATAAACCCTAAATAGGTTGCACCTAATAAAATAGATATCATGATTGTTAAGGATAGAAAATAGCATAATTTACTCTTTAACCGTTCACTCATCCTAAAACCTCTAATCGAAATATTCTGCTTTCGCAATTGATGCTTGGATAAATTGTAACATAGCTTTATCTTCTTGGCGGGCCAAAATTTCTTTGGCATCTTTTACACAGACTTCCATCATGGCTTTATCTTTCTGCAAATCGCCTAAAATAAAATTCGGTAAACCGCTTTGACGAACCCCTAAGAAGTCACCTGGTCCTCGTATCTGCAAGTCATAATCGCTAATCGTAAAACCATCTTTCAATTCTTCCATCTTCTTTAAGCGCTCAATGGCCTGTGGATCTTTGGTATCCGATAAGAGAATACATACGCCTTGTTCTTTCGAACGGGCTACTCGACCTCGCAATTGGTGCAAGGTACTTAAGCCAAAACGGTGCGCATCATAAATCACCATAAAGGTAGCGTTTGGCACATCAATACCTACTTCAATAACCGTTGTACTGACCAAAATATCCAACTCATGGCGGGCAAACTTCTGCATCGTTGCTTCTTTTTCTTCACTTGTCAACTGACCATGGAGTAAACCGACCTTCCAATCCTTCAAAGTCTTTTTCATGCCTTCATAAATCGAACGAACCGAACGAATTGACATTTCAGGATTATCATCAATGGCCGCACAAACCACATAACACTGGTGGCCTTGTTCTAAGACATCCAATACATCTTTTAATACCGGCTTCATGCTCGAACCCGGAACGTAGTGAGTTTCCACCGGTTTTCTTTGTGGTGGCATCGTTTTAATGTTGGTAATATCCATATCCCCATAGATAAAGTGGGCATAGGTTCTTGGAATCGGGGTAGCAGACATCATCATAAAATCGACATTTTCCCCTTTTTCTAGTAAAGAACGCCTTTGGCGTACCCCAAAACGTTGTTGCTCATCGGCAATCACCAAACCCAGGTTTTGAAACTCCACCGCTTCTTGGAACAAGGCATGGGTTCCGACAAATACTTGCATCTCCCCTGATTTCATGCCATCACGAATCGCTTCTTTTTCTTTTCCAGGTAAGCTGGATACATATAAGTGCACATCCATGTCCATCGCTTTACATTTTTCATAATGCTGGCGCGCCAGGATTTCCGTAGGCGCCAGAAAAGCTGCCTGCTGGCCAGATAAAAAACACGCATATAAACAAGCCTGGGCAACCACCGTTTTCCCACAACCCACATCACCTTGCACCAAACGAAACATCGTTTTCGAAGAATGCATATCTTCTAAAGCCACATCAATGGCACTTTGTTGGTCGATGGTTAAGGTATACGGTAAACTTTCTACCCATGCATCAATTTGTTTCTGATCAAAGATTTTTGGATTTTTCTGCGTGGCCATCTCTTGATGACACGTTGTCTGCATCACACATTGAAACGCTAAAAACTCTTCATATTTTAACGTACGCAAGGCAAGCTGAATCGCTTTTTCGGATTGTGGAAAATGAATCCAGGTCAAGGCTTGACGATGAGATAATAAGCGATACGCTTTACGATAACGCTCTGGGGTAATATCTTCCAATTCATCTACATAAGGTAATGCCTTTTTTAAAAGATCTTGAAACTCTTTTTGACGCAAACCCTTCGGTAAAGAATAGACAGGAGAAATGCCAAGCTGTTCTTGTAAAGGATGAAAATTATAGCTGGAGACCACAACCTTATTCTGCCCTTTATAAACCCCAAAAAGCGTAATCGTTTTCCCCGAAGAAAACTGAGACGCCCAGGGGCGATTATACAAAGTGATTTCAAGTTCTTCATTCCAGCTCAAAACCGTAAACTTTGTGAATGAACGATTTCTGCCAAAACGAAAGACACGGCCCGACTGACAAATCAAACCCTCAAAACAAACCGATTGATTGAGCTCCCATTGCGAAAAAGGAACGACTTCAATCGTTTGATAACGACTCGGATAGGTCGTCAACAAAGATTCGATAGAATCAATCCCCATCTTCTCTAAATACCCTAAACGGCGAGCAGTGATCTTTAACTTATTCAATTCCATTTTTCTGCCCTCTTTTTTGTATCAACAATGCATAAAAGCGTAGTAAAAACGCATAGAAGAAACCTAAGACAAGATATAGAAAACTCGATACCAGTATTTTTCCCATACCTTGATGAAAGATAAGTCCAATGCTCCATGACATCAACCAGTCAAACCAGGGATTAAAACAATAGGCCAAAGAAGAACACAAATTATAAAAAGAACCAAGCGTAAAAACCCCTTTGCATAAAGTATCACAGCCTAAAAGAAGTCCCATAAAGGCCATTCCACAAAGAAAACTTTTCCCATCAAAGATCTTTTTGGTCCATTTTCTACAAGCTAATCCATAATATACACTCATTAGTACAGGTAACCATAAAAAATAAATACATGCACTAATTCCCTGCAAAACTAACACATTAATTTTTAATAAAGCTAATTGGCGTAAGCCCCATGAAACAATAAACATAAAGGTTGCCTGCAAACCCATGACAATCAAGCCTTCTTGTAAGGTAACCGGATGTACCTTATTCCAAATACGCAATACCCAGCGATAAAAAAGTACGGCATAAATCAAGCCAATTGCCACAAGAAACACGATATAAAACAAGCTCTGTGTCACATGGGAAGAGAGCCATAAATAGGCCAAATTATAAAATAAGCTATATAAGAATAAAAAGCCTAGATCTTTCATTTTCGATACTCCAAAAGAAGGGCTTTCGAATCCTTGCTGTGGCCAATCTCATCAGTAAAAAAACAAGGAATCGATAAAGCTTCTGCCTTCTTAACCAATACATCCATTTGATGCAGTTGCTTAAGTTCAGTAAACTGTCCAAACGTCAGCGATGCAATCTGATCAAAGACACCCATCTGTTCTAGTTGCGCCAAATAGGAAGCAATCCGATAGGCATTGCCCGAATGACTTTCCAAAAATAAATCTTGTCCCTTTACATCCGGAAAATACTTAGTCCCAGCCAGTTTTAAGAAACAGCGAATATTTCCCCCTACGCCTTTGCGACAAATCAAAGAGGTATCTTCTTGGCGTAAATAGGCATCGATAGCTTCCACATTGGTGTTTTGCGCAATTTGAAATAAGACACAAGGGCGCAAGGGAGCTAGTACATTTAAAACACAAGTACAATCGCTGTATGCATGGAAACAAGAAGTACTTTTTTGATACGCGTTGAAATCTAAATAAGGCAGTGTTTGATTGGCCAGATCTCCACCCGATACATCAAAGATAAAAGGGATATTTGCCTGGACAAACGCATTAAAAACCGATGCTCTTTGTTCTGGAGTACTTTCCTGATAGAGATAAGGACTCACCTGAATGGTATAGCCTAAGGCTTTCCATTGGGCAATGGTAGGTTCAACCCGTTCTTTTTTACAAGGGTTAGATAGATTCAGAAACGCTATTGTCTTCATGACTAGCATTATACCACGAAAAAATGGATAATCTTGCGACTATCCATTTTCCTTTTTATAGGTTAAATATGCGGTTCCTATGTGATTTTTTTTCCATCCTTCGATAATCTTATATCCAGGATATGAGAAGAGAACTTCACATAAGGTTTCCACAATCATTCCGGTAAAAGAACACATCACGCATTGCACCATAGTCCAGCCAAAAAACTGGTGACTGACAATCAGTGCAAAGACAAAGTTATCACAGAATTGACCAATTGCGGTAGAAACATACGAACGAAAGGCATACGCTTTAAACCCTACATCATTTTTCGTTTTCTTGCCTAAAAGGTAATTGCTGTAATTGTTGACAAGCGAAGAAACTAAGAATGCAATAGTGCTTCCTAATAAAACATACCAAGTTCCCCCAAAGGTTCCATCCAAAGCCTGATTGATAACCGTTTGCGCTCCATCAACATACGATGCAGACCAAACGCCAGGAACCAGCTTCACAATAAAGAAGATCACACACATCAACAAATTCACCAGCACTGCGACAATTGAAGCCTGCGTAGCCGCTTTCGGTCCAAAGTACTTTGTGATCATATCCATGCTCAAAAACGAGAGCCATGAAACAAAAATTCCACAATCCAAAGCTAAACACGAAATGGGTAAGCTAATGCTCTTGTTCGCCAACAAATTCATAGTGACGACCGAAACCACAAACAATGTCATGGTCAATGAGGGAATCGAACGTAATAATACCTTCGTTTCCAAAACTTCCTTTTTTAAACGATTCATTTTTCATTCCTCCTATTTTTTTAAAGATGGTTGGGAAGCAAAACATCTTTTATGCGTTACTAACTATAGCACAGAATGCCATAAAAAAAGAAGAGAAAATCTCTTCTAGTCTTCTAAGTAAGATGTGTCGGGATGGTGAATCAAAGTGAATTCTCCATCTTCATAATCAATACGTGTTACCGAACAATTCGGTACAAGTTGATCTGGATACTTTCTTAGTTTCCATTCTTCTGGGTCTAAATGTTGCACCATACGGGAAATGACAGCTCCATGCGTCACAATAAACACATTGCCACCAACTGCATACTTTTCTAACGTTTTCTTAAAACGCTCGTAAGCCTGGTCACGATCTTCGCCACCACAGAACGCATAGCCAATCCAGTTTTGGTCTTCACTGACATGATGAATCGAACCTGGATCTCCTTCATATTCACCAAAATATACTTCTTTTAAACCTTTATCCCATTTCTTTGGCACATCGCGTCCTTCTAAAGCATAATTCATCGTATCAATAGCGCGTTCCGATGTGGAACTAACAGCCACTTCAAATGGTATATTGGCTAAACCATTATGCAAAGCTTTGGCTTGTTGGATACCTTTTTCTAATAAGGGTGAATCACACCATCCTTGATAAAGGTGTTTTACGTTAAATAATGTTTGCCCATGTCTTGCGATATAGAACTGTGTCTTCATATTAAAACCTCCGGTAAAGATAAAAGTGACAATTTTCCATCTTCACATGCAATTTTACACATGGAACAGTTCGACATCACATCATAATAAGATGCATCTAAATCATGTAGGACTTCACGAATCACCGAGCCATGACTGACAACTAAAACCTTTTGATTGGGGGCTTTTTCACTCAATGCCACCAAACGCTTTTCCATGCGACTAGCTGCTTGAGAGAACGTTTCGCCACCAAATTCGGTCCAATCGGTACGCTTGGTATCTAAAAGCTTAGTAATCGAATCCCCCTCTAAGTTGCCAAAACCAATTTCCTTTAAATCTTTATAAAACGCCACCGGAAACCGATCTTGTACGATCGTCAATAAAGTATCCCGCGCTCTTTCACTCGTTGAGCTGGCCCCAAAGCAGAAATCTTCCGCTTTGAGTCTCTCTGCCATCTTTTGCGCTTGTTCCAAACCTTCTTGCGTTAAAGGCGAATCCGAAAAGCCTTGAATAATGCCCTTCACATTAAATAGGGTCTGTCCATGTCTTACAACATAAAAAATCGTTCTCATGGTTCTTTTATACAATGAATTACGCCTTCTGTCAAAAAAACGCCAATCCGAAAAAGTGCCTACCAAATCCCCATAACATGTTGCATGAAAAGACTCACAACCGTAATACCAGCCCAACAAGAAGTCCCGACAAGCAGCGGTTTTCCACCAGTTTTAATAAGTTGTACTACATTGCTGTTAAGGCCAATTGCTGCCATAGCCATGATAATTAAAAATTTAGAAAGTTCTTTTAGAGGCTGAAAGACATTGGCATCCATCCCTAGATTCACACAAACCGTAGTGATAATCGCTGCCAAGACAAAATAAAGGATAAACATCGGAAAAGCCCGTTTCAAACTAAACGAATTTTCCTTCTTACCCGAAGTTTTTCTAGCTTGCAGCCAAGCTAAAACCAAGGTAATCGGAATAATTGCCAACGTTCGTGTCAACTTAACCGTAACTGCTTTATTTAAAGTGGCACTGCCTAAATGCCACATACTATCCCAAGTCGAAGCCGCTGCTGTAACCGAAGACGTATCATTGATAGCTGTGCCAGCAAAGATGCCAAACGCATCTCCATGCAAGGTATCAAAGCCAATAGCACTTCCTAAAATAGGAAAAAAGATAGCCGCCAAGACATTAAAAAAGAAAATTACCGCAATAGATTGGGCTACTTCATTTTCATCCGCATCAATAACTGGTGCTGTAGCCGCAATGGCTGATCCTCCACAAATCGAAGAACCAACGCCAACCAAAATCGATGTCTTAGCTGGCACCTTTAAAACCTTGCGTAAAAGCCATGCAATCACTAAAGAAGTTGTAATCGTACAAAGTATAATGGGAAGAGATTGTTTCCCAGTTTGAAAAATCACCCCAAGATTCATTCCAAAGCCAAGCAGGACAACCGCTGTCTGCAAGATGACTTTTGAAGTCCATTTAATTCCCGCACTAGCATCTTTTTTATCTTTCCAAATTAAAGTTAGAAACATCCCTGCCAGAATCGCAATAACGGCTCCGCCTATAACGGGAAATACTTTTCCTAAGATCCAAGGTGGTAGGGCTATGGCCAAGCAGACAAGTACCCCCCTTATATTTTTCCTTCATATCCATTCCTCACTTTTCATAACAGAGAAAAGTATACGGCATCTATATAAGGAAGAAAAGAAAAAGGTGCTTTGCACCTTTAGTTCCATTCGTTTTCTTGTTTAGCCGCCAATCTGCACATGGATACCACGTGCTTTTCCATAATCAACATAAGGTAATAAGCTTTCCTTATCCATCATGGCATCTTTTTCATAATGAAAATCTTTTTGCATCTGATGCCATTTACTTTTACCCATGGTATGGAAAGGCAATAAATGCACTTCTTTAAAATGCAGACTTTTCGCATAATCAATCACATCTTTACAGCAATCTTCATTAAAGCGAGGAATCACTGGCATCCGGACAATCACCTTGTCGGGGCAATGTTTGGATAAATAGGCAAAATTTGCTTGAATCAAGGCAAGATTTCCACCAGTAACTGCTGCCAGTTTATCCGCATCCAAGTGTTTACAATCCATTAAGAAACAATCAATATAAGGTAATGCCTGTAAGAGTTTTTCTTGGGTGAAATTTCCCGTTGTTTCTACCGCTACATGTAAGCCAGCTGCTTTACATGCTTTCAACAAGGCTAAAAAAGCTTCAAACTGAGTAAAGGGTTCACCGCCCGAAATCGTTACGCCCCCATGGCTTTGTTCATAATAGTCCCAATCTTTACATACTTCTGCTACAAGATCTGCAATTTCCATCTTCTTCCCGGAAAATGAAATAGCTTCGGCTAAGCAGATATCTTCACATTTACGACAATCGCTACAAAGGTCTTGCTTCCAAGTAAAAGGAAAACCAATTGCGTGATTCGGACAAATGGTTTCACAGCGTCTACACTGTATACATTTACTGGCATCATGCAATAAGACAGGTTGTATCGACCAGGTTTCGGGATTGGCACACCAAGGACAATGTAGTGTGCAGCCTTTTAGAAAAATGGTCGTACGGATTCCTGGCCCATCATGAGTCGCAAAGCGCTCGATATTGGAAACCTGAATCATAGATTGTTTTTGGACACCCTCATTCATTCTCGCCATACATTTACCTCTACTGTTAGAATACCGTCCTTTTGCATCTACATCAATCGTATACTGATTCATCGCTTCTCATTTTATACCTTATTTAAAAAAGATCTCTAATTACTTAGAGACCCTTAAGGTTTTATGAATGGCTTCAAGCAGTTCCTGGCTGGCTTGTTTGGTATCATCGGCATCCATAATCGCAGATACTACGCAAATTCCTTGGATGGGGCTATTGACCAAAACTTCTAGATTATCTTTCTTTAAACCACCAATGGCTGCCACGGGAATATGTACCGCTTCACAGATTTGATCTAAGGTTTCGACTTTAGTCAATTTTGTCTTCACATGCGTCTTGGTTGGATAAATAGCACCACAGCCAAGATAATCGGCACCCTCTTTTTCCGCTTGCCGGGCAGCTTCTACGCTTTTAGCGGTTGCCCCAATGATTGCATCCTCTCCCATTAAGGAACGAGCTATAGATATAGGCATATCTTCAGCCCCTAAATGTACACCACAGCCTACAGCCATGGCTACATCGATGCGATCATCAATAATCAAGGGAATCGAAAAAGCATCGGTAAGTTTCTTTACCTTACAGGCTAGCTGATAATATTCGCGAGTACTCTTATTCTTTTCTCGCAATTGAACCAAGGTGGCTCCACCTAGACAAGCTCCGTTTACTTTTGTCAAAAAGGTATTTTCATCCATTCCTTCGGAATTGGTAATAAAATACAAAGTTAGATCTATATTTTTCATTTGACTACCTCTACTTGAAACTGAGCTTCATCTGCTTCACTTAATTGATAGATTTCATCAAAGAGCTGCGCATGAAAAGAACCAGGACCTTTAGCTGTTACTTTTTCAGCGGCTCGTTCATAATAACAGGTTGCCGAAATACAGGCTTTCCATGGATCCATAACTGCTAGAAAGGTGGCAATAGCTACATTCAACATACATCCGGTTCCTGTTACCCATTGCAGCATTTCACAGCCATTGCGAATCAAGGCAGTTTGATTTCCATCGGTGATAATATCCACTTTTCCTGAACAAACGACAATGCAGCCCCAATGCTTAGCTAAGTCCTTTAACCACTTGGCACTTACGTATACATCTTCTTGGTCTGCTTGATCGGCATCTACTCCACTAGCATGACTGGTTAAACCATAAAAAGCTTTACACTCACTGATATTGCCTTTTAGAACGGTAGGACAAGTTTTTTGCACAAGTTCTTTGGCAAAGTCCAAACGCAAAGGACTACAAGCTACCCCGACTAGATCTAAGATAAAGGGAATCTGATTAGTAAAAGCACATTGGGCACTTTTTAACATAGCTTGTCCGCGTACATCATCAAAGTTACCCAGGTTTAAAGCCAATGCCTGACTGTTTCTCGTGATGGCTTCTACTTCTTTAGGATGGGCTGCCATAATGGGCTTAGCCCCAAACGCAAGAATTAAGTTGGCACAATCATTAATAGATATCGGATTCGTGATGCAATGAATTAAAGCGTTTTGTTTATAAATTTGTTTCAGCAAAGTTCTGTACTCCTAACTTTCTTTGAATGGATTGAAGCACCCCACTGCGTGACATGGATTTTAGTAAAACATACGCAATGCTGCCTCCAATAATCGTTCCCATTAAAAAGCTAGGTACATAGAACATCCAAGTTAAGCCAGTTCTTCCCCAAAGATAGGTCATCACAGGATAAGAAACGATAGAACCAATTAAGCCGGTTCCAATAATTTCCCCTAAAACAGCGGCCCAGATTTTTCCTTTGCTGAGCTTGTATAAGATACCAGATAAAGTGGCTCCAAAGATGGCTCCGGTTAAAGCTAATGGGGGAATTCCCATTACGGCCATACGAATACAGCCAATCGCTAATGCGCATAAAAAGGCATACCAAGGGCCCATAAAAACGGCCATAGTAATGTTAATCAAATGAGCCATCGGACACATTCCTTCCACACGTAGAATTGGTGAAATAACGACACCAATTGCGACCATCATCGAAAAGAAGACTAAGCCTAATAATTGTTTGTGTTTATTCATTTTATTTCCCTCCTAATATGCAGATGGCCTAGAAAACACACAAAAACCATCTGACTCTGGTTCGGTATCTGACAAACAGTCATCTCTCAACCTGTCTATTCAGGCTCCCTCGCATGTTTCCTCTACTCTAGGCGCTCCCCTACAGCAAGGCAATAAAATAAAAAGACCTGCTACGTAGAAGACAGGTCAAAATAATCAAACATACTTCCTACGCCGGCATTATCCGTCAGGTTAAATGGGTCGAAGTCGAACTTCCTCTCAGCAATTGCTCCCCAGCTTTTATTTACTACGTCTAGTAGTGTAGTACAAAAAAGGATAAATCGCAAGGTCATTCAAAACAAAGGTTTGCACGATTTCTTTGTAAGCCCATTCATTCTCTGTTATAGTTGTTTAAGACGTCATAGAAAGGGTAAAGGTCGAACCATTATGACAATTCAATATTTAATCAGCTCTTGTTTTATGCTCGCAATCCTGATTATTTTTGTCAAAAAAGGCGGTTCTGATATCCGACAGCCTCGTAGTCGTCGGATATATTTATGGTTATTGGCCTTTATTATTGCCTATGTCATAATTGATGCCTTTTTTCTGTTGTTCTATATATCTCCGAGCAATGTCACAGGTTATCGCATCATTACCTTTGCCTTTTATATCATCTATGTATTGATGCCGTTTGTCTGGCATATTTTTGTACGTAATTTTGTGGGTGGTTCCTATCCGAAAATCATTCAACGGTTAGAATATATCCCCCTACTTCTGCTTTTTGGAATGATTCTTTATAACATTCCTTCCCGTACTTTATGGTACATTACCGCTACCAGTGATTATCAGAGAGGTTCCTGGTTTACTGCCTTTTCTATTTTAAACATGTTTTATTACGTGGATTCCTTATTCCATGCCGTAGTCATTACATATAAGAAAAGACAAACCAGTGAACCTTATCTACTACAATCGGTATTTATTTCTTTTATTCCTTTTGTTGGCATTGTCTTAAACGCTTTTGTGATTCCCATCAATATCATGTATCCCGTTCAACCTTTTTGTATTGTCTTAGTCGCAATTCTTGCCTACTTTTTCATGGCGGACCATGAAACCCAGATCTTACAAGCGCAATACCAAAAGAAATTAAAAGATGCCTTACATCAAGAGAAGATTGCTACAAAGCAGATCATTGAAGCCAATAAAATCAAGTCAAAGTTTCTGGCAAATATCTCTCATGATATTCGCACCCCACTAAATGCGATTCTTGGCTTTTCCAATATCATTGTCAAAGATCCATCGGATATTGAAGCCGTAACAAATGCCAATGAAAAGATCCAAGTCTCTGGCGATATCTTATTAACCTTAGTCAACGAAGTTCTTGATTTTAATCGATTAGAAAATGGAAAGTTAGAAATTCATCCCATTTCTACGGATTTAAGAAATTTAGGCAAAGAGTTAGAAACCATGTTTACCCATGGTATGCAGCGTGCGCAAATCACTTTTACCATTACCAACCATATACATACATCCCAGGTTCTCTGTGATATAGGAAAAGTACGGGAAATCCTTGTCAATTTAATTGGCAATGCCCAAAAGTTTACACCCAAAGGTGGCAAGGTTTCTCTAACCATTGAAGAACAAGAGAACCACCAATATTGTTTCATTGTAGAAGATACCGGGATTGGAATGAGCCAAACCTTCCAAGACCATATGTTTGAGGCATTTGAAAGAGAAAAGTCTTATACCGAAACCAATATTACTGGAACTGGTCTGGGATTAGCGATTGTGAAAGAACTTGTTGACCTCATGCATGGGAGTATCAAAGTACAAAGTGAACTACATAAAGGCACAACCTTCTGGGTAACGCTCTTTTTACCACCTAACGAAAAAGCACTACAGCATCAAACCACGCATAAAGAAAGTACCACCAACATACAAGGTGTACATATCCTTTTAGCCGAAGACAATGAACTTAATCGGGAAATAGCCGAAACCATATTAAGTGAAGAAGGTGCCATCGTTACTACCGCAAAGAATGGCAAAGAAGCATTGGAACAATTTACCAATGCCCCGATACATTCTTTTGATCTCATTTTAATGGATGTAATGATGCCAGTTATGGATGGCATAGAAGCCACTAAACAGATTCGAAATTCCAATCGTACCGACGCCAAAAACATCCCTATATTTGCGATAACCGCCAATGCCCAATCCGAAGATATTCAAAAATATATCCATGCAGGTATGAACGAACACTTCAGCAAACCGCTCAACTTTGAATCACTCATACAGACAATTGTTCAATATACAAAAGTAAAAAATATATAATTCATTTTCAAAAATTATAAGTTGTAGATATCCAGCATTGGATACTACAACTTTTTCATCTAGCATAGTCTTACGAAAATACAATTAATTATCTTTGTGTGACAGTGATATAGTCCCGATATATTTTTTGATTCCATTGCTTCTTTCAAGATTAAAAAAATATTTTCTTTATTTTTATATATCAACAGTAACAGAACAGAATACTTCCAATTGTAAATATGTTAGAATTTTATCAATAAAGGAAAGTAAAAATATTATTTACTTAAAGGGATTGGGTATGAAAAAAAATAATAATATGCATTTTATCTATTTGCCTTTCTAGTAGTCTTACATCAAATATCCAAGCACATGATAATACTGAGGATACCCATGAAGAAACTATTGGAAACGTTGGTGGTTATCTACAAGCAAACATAAAAACATCAAACAAGTTTTATTCCGAAACTAAATTCTATAGAAACCCATCAGGTGGACATGGATTTGCCGCAGAGAGTGCTAATAACTTAAATGACAAATTAAAAGGTAAACGAGCAGAAATCACCGGAATAGATAACAAGAAAAATGGAGCAGATAGAATCATAAAAAGAAGGAACACCCCTCCTCTTCAAATCCAAGACAAATATTACCGTACAGCTACAGAATCCGTAAACAGCGCCTTTGGTGAAGATGGCAACTATCGTTATAAAACCAGTGATAATTCACCGATGCTACTCGAAGTTCCAAGCGATCAATATGACGATGCGGTAAAACTATTTGCGAAAAAAATCGAAGATGGAAAAGTTCCAGGAATCACTGATCCTTCTAAAGCATCAGAGGTCATCAAAAAAGGAAGCGTTACTTATGAACAAGCTAGAAATATTACAAAAGCCGGTAATATAGATTCGTTAAAATACGATGCTAAGAATGGAGTAATTGTTTCTACTTCAGCCATGGGAATAACATTTACAATGGATTTTGTATTGAGCACATTAAATGGAAATTCTATTGAAGATTCATAAAAAAAGTGCATCTTTATCTTCTTTGAAAACAGGAGCAATGACTGAAGTAATATATGTATTATCTAGTCAACTTGCGAAAGCCAATGCAGCAACTATATTTACTCCTATCTCTCAAAATGTAGCAAGTGTTTTAGGCCAAAACACAAGCGAAACTCTGGTTTCACTTTTTGCTGCCGATGGAACAAAAACGGTGACTGAAGATGCTGTTACGAATATATTAAACAACCAATTACTCATTAGTGCAGTTGTTTTCACTGTACTGTCTACTCCAGATATAATTGATTGTTTTAACGGAATAATTTCTTCTCAAGAACTCGCCATCAAATTAGCTACTATTTTCGGAGGTGTTGCCGGTGGAACCGTAGGAACAATTGCTGGTGGAACTGCTGGTGGAATCGCTGGATCTTGGGGAACTTCAACGCTTCTATCCACTGTATAGACAACAGATGCCGAAAATATGTACAATATCACTTTAGATAATTTTGAAGTTTTAGCGGATGACTATGCTATTACACAAAGTGAAGCAGACACTATAATTCAACAATTACAAGCAAAATTACAAGACAAGACAATCAAAGATATGTATCAAAGCAAAAATAGAGATAAATTTGCAAACAAATTGTTAACACCATTATTTAAAAAAACTATTAAAAGCAGAAAAAAAGTTACTATACCAAACGAAACCCAAGTAAGAGAAAGCCTTTCTGATCAATTATCAGATGTCATTTACATTCATTAGAACGAGGAACATTTATGAACGAAAAAATACTGATTAAATTCCTAAACAAATATGTTGATTTAGAAGAAAACATAATTCTATTTAAGGAAGTAGAAGTCAAAAATCTATCCTTCCTGAAATTGCGCGAAATCATTTATTCCATCGGTAATTTATTGGATGAAGATGAGACTAATAAAGTTTATGTATGTTCAATAAAATCTGGGTAATTGAATTTAAATACAGCATATATTGCCGTTCAACTATCCGATTCTAAATTATATTTTGCTGCCTATGCCCATGAAGGCATGATCAAGCAGCATACCGCTGAACGAGCATTAAATTAATTTCTAGAAGAAGTCAATAAACATAACAATAAAACAAAGCGTATCTTAAAAAAATCTGCTTTGATTATTTTCTTGATTGCTATAGGAATTGCTGGTATTTACTATATTCCAAAATATTTAAGCCTAAATGATGCCATTTTTTATACGAAGCACTATAATACCGCGGTAAAAGAATATAACCAATCAGTAGAATCCTATAATTCAATAGCCAAAGAATCTTGTTTAGATAATATTGATGGGTATTCACCAAAATATAAAAAATTTTCAATTCAAAGCGTAAACTCAAAAAACGTTTGGAGTTCATTGCTTAGAGGGAATTCAGTTAAGAAAATTAAAGATGACACCCATACTTTAGAAGATATGAAATCATCTATAGATGATAGAAGCAAATTAGCAAAACAATTAATCAACCCAAATGAAAAATGGGTAATGGATAGATTAAAAAATGCTCAGACATATCCAATATCAAAGCAATCACAAAATCAAATGATCCAAACCAGCTATTAGGCAAAGATGGCGGATATACTTCCGCTACCTATTTCACTGTTCCTCAATTAACTAAAGATAAAAATGCTGATCCAGTTCAATTAGGAACAGATGGCGGTGGTTGCATTGAAGTTTACAAAAATATAGATGATGCAAAAACTCGTTGTGACTATCTAAAATCCTTTGATGGTTCAATTTTACCAACTGGTTCATACTCTTTGATTGGGACAATGATTGTTAGAACTTCTTATCAATTAGATGATGCATCTCAATATAATTTAACAGATGAAATTTTTTCTAGCTTAACCAATTCTCACTAATTCTCATTTATGTGTCTTAGGTAAACAACTCATAAGGTTCATATCCTATGAGTTGTTTACTTATTCTATTTTAATTTCTAGTCCTTATTCATGAAACAGCGCATAACGGATTCCACATCTTTTTCCATAGCTAGACTTAAAAAATCACAAGAGATAAAAAAATAGCTAAGCAATAATCGATAAAAATAATCAAAGGTGAATTAAAACCTATGCATTATAATTCTTTTAACATTCACTAATGCTAGTCCAATAATTTTTTTATATCTTTCAGCGCTTCATTTAAGGTTGGATAAATTCCATATGCAACCCTTTTTTCTTCTTCAGTTGGTTTAACTAAATCTGGAATCATAATGGTTTTACACCCAGCAGAATATCCAGCTGCAACACCTGACCTAGCATCTTCAAACACAAAACATTCACTAGTTTTACAACCCAATCTATTTGCAGCTAAAATAAAAATATCTGGATCAGGTTTTCCTCTTTTAACTTCTTTTCCATTTACTATCACATCAAAATATTGGAATATACCAGATACTTTCAAGTTGTTTTCAATCATATATTGCGGTGAACTACTGGCAACAGCCATTTTTATTTTTTTTGCTCTAAAATAATCTAATATTTCATAAACTCCTCTTTTCTCAGGAACTTCTTCTTGTAGAATAATATAGGCATTATCAAATAATTCTTTCATCAAAATTGCAGGATCTTCCTGAGGTACGTAATTTTGTATTATTTTCATCATTACTTTTCCTGACGTTCCACGAAGTTCTGTTTGCATATTATAATCCAAATTAAAATTATGATTATCCGCAGTCATTCGCCAAGCTTTATCAAATACAATTTCGGTATCAAAAAGCAATCCATCCATATCAAATATTGCGCCCTTAATAACAGTCATAATTTTTTCCTCCAAATCTATTCCATATAATATTTTTCATCTATGACACGAATTGCCCCTATTAATGACTCTGCAATACTTAATGTATGCTCTATTTCTAAAGATGTCGATTGTATTACGTCTGGCACCTGTATACAAGGTATACCAGCACGATATGCCGCTTCAACACCAACACAAGAATCCTCAATCACTATAGCTTCTTCAACATCCACATTAAAATATTCGCATATTTTCAAATATATATCTGGGCATGGCTTTTTATTTTTAATTTCATCTCCACAAATCATGTAATCAATATCTTTTAAGACATCGATTTGTTTCAATCTATTTACAGTACTTATACGATCTGTAGCAGTACCTACTCCAATCAATAAACCTTTTCTTTTCACATACTCAATGATTTCATGTAATCCTGGTTTTTCGGGAATGTTTTCCGATAACATTCTAAGTCCAAGTTGGCGCCAAAAATTCACGAAATTATAATAAACATTATTTGGAATACTTTTCCTTAATATACTTTCTTCTTCTACTCCAGACTTTCCAATAATTTTAGGGAAAAGTGTTTCCCCTAAATTTAGCATACCAAATTTTTCTCCTGTTTCTATCAATGCTTTTTTCCAAATATTCTCAGAATCAATTAAAGTACCATCCACATCAAATATGACTAATTTTAACATCTCCATCTCCTTTGCATATACAACAAAAGCCCCTTGAGGGCTCTATATAAGTATGTCTTACTCAACATAGTAGCAGTTGAATTTCTAAAAATAGTAACTACATTAAGATGACTTTGTAAAGCATTTGTAGTAACTAATGAATAAACCATTCTTTTAGTCTTTACTACATTTGTTTAATGTAAAATTTTTGGTCACATATACAGTATACGATAATATGTCGTATATCATTTCTGATTCATAGAACTAGATAGAACCATTTAATTCTGCTTCCTAAATTTTATGTAATTAATACCCTACTTAGTACTTATTGATAGGCTTGATAGCCATCCTCTTATAGTTGCTCATGCATTATTTAGACAACCAGTACAAATCTTTAACACAAGATATTTTGCATCAAATCGTTGTTTGAAATAACCTTAACCTTCTGTCAAAGATTCAAAAATAAAATCATGATTGATTAATAAAGCTATAAATAATAAGACAAAAATACTTAAGAGAATTCATTCATCTATTCTTTGGGTGCAGACATTCCTAATAATATAAAGGATAAATTTTCCTTATGCCAAGGGCATCCAATAATACTTTTTCGAATTTTAAATTCAATGTCACCTTTTTCAGTGGAAATAGTTAATAAAAGCCCTAAAACATTCATTTTTAAATTTAATTTTATATCTTGAATGAGAGTGTAATCTAAACTGTGTAAGTTAGTTAGATGCGTACGGCTAACTAATGAA
>ENA-OPWH01001060-OPWH01001060.1-human-gut-metagenome-genome-assembly--contig:-NODE-1060-length-18240-cov-2.591037_pt1 | contig 18240 bp, 21 predicted proteins | sample MGYA00241506_ERZ502004 | MGnify/ENA primary metagenome ERZ502004 (study PRJEB25962, sample SAMEA2043049) | human gut metagenome | biome: human gut; feature: human-associated habitat; material: faeces... | reverse complement strand
TAATATGAAATGTGAGATAGAGCGTATGGAAATAATCTATACGTTCTATTTTTTTGCCTTTTTTGAAAAAGTGATTAAAAAACTATTGACATTTTGTTACTGGTAGAAGCAGATGGTTATAAAAAGCTTTTGATAACTATGAGTGCAAAAACAGATAGCTGCGAAAATTTATTATGAGCTAATAGCAAAATTTGATATTTTGTGATATTGAGGGTATGGGGAATCGTAATCTCCATTAAGTTTGTCAGAGAATCATAATCCAGAAATGGGATTTTGAGTTACTCTAGGCGATACTTGCTTTAGAAAATGATTTGCCATAATGAGTTAGAATATGGGAGGAGGAAGCGTTAAAAAAAGAGAGAGCCATAAGCAACTCTCTCTGTGATAAAATCAAAAAGTTATAGTATCAGTGATTCGGTAAGATTACAAAAATCCTTAACAGGAATATTTTCTTTAAGTGGTAAAGCTGTCTCTAAAAAGGTTTCGTCTGCAAATCTTTCGAGTTCAGAATCAAAATATATAATTGAAGCATTTGTATTTAATTGGAATGGTGGAATTGTAACAAAATAATCATAATCTTCGTAAGAAGGAGTGGCGCAAGAAACTTTGATTTTTCCGCCCAATTTCAATTTTGCAAATTCTCCATAAATGGCAGTTAAGGCTTTTTTCCTTTCTTCATCAGAAGTAATTCTATCTACATATCTAATATACCAATAATCTATATTTCCCTCTTTTAATTCAATTAAATAATCGTATGATCTGGGCGTTCCAGATTTTATTGTCCATTCAACTTTATGAAGACTTGTCATCATGGAAAGTCCACGCATTAAGGTAGAAAAAAACTTTTCATGCACCTGAACAGTAGAGAGATCCAAAGAAAATCCATTGTCTGCAATTATCTTTTTTCGTTCCCGTATTTTTTTAGAAGAATATCCCGTTGCATCATATAATTCTTGGATAAGTTCTGGATCATCAATGGCTTTTGCAATTTTATCAATAGTGCTTTTATATGGTCTTCCAGATCGGACACCGTTGAGCATTCGTGAAATGGTTGCATTATTTAAGCCTGTTTGTTCAGATAATTCTTTTTGTGTTTTTTTCTGTAAAATGATTTGAAGTATATTGATGAATCTTTCCTGATCGTAAACGCTGTCAGGATTTATTAGTGTGCCTGAATTTGATATAAATTCGTTCATTCAAATCTCCTCTTGACTTCTTTGACTTTGTATAAATTGACTTCTTGTATTTTATTTTATCAATTATATCCCTAAAAATCAATTTAAAACATAAAGAAATCAAAAAATGCTTTATTGATATTCTCTTAAAAGTCAAAGAAGTCAAAAACGTAATTGACATTTTGATATCTTTGTGTATAATGTAAATCAAGAAGTCAAAGAAGTCAAACGAATCGAAAAGAAAGGAAGGAGGGCTGTGGATTGAAATATAGGGTTGTTTCGGTTTTGAAAGATAATAGACCACGTTTTTTGATTATTTCTGATATTGAAGAAATTGAAATCCTTCCATCAAAGTATTTGAAGCATCTGGATCAGATTAATGCTTCTCCGAATACTGTAAAATCCGCAGCCTTCGCACTTTCATATTATTACAATTATCTGCAGGAGCAAACGATAGGATTGGATGAGATTACATTGCTATCCTATTCAGAGCAGAATAAACATTTTATTGATTTCTTGTATTGGGTTAAGAGTGGAAAGCATACTGAGCATAATACACAGACGAGCAATAAGACCTGCAATATGTATCTTGGTGCAGTCTTCAGATACTACCAGTTTTTGGCACTGGAAGATGTTTTGCCAATGCTTAAAGTCTTACGAGTAAAAAAAGTATCATATTTTGACAGTATGGGAGTAAATCATCAAAATGCAGTGAATTCGTTTAAAGGTTTCTTCAAAGAAGAAGAACCTAATCTGGAAGAAATAACATCCGAAGAAATACAGGAGCTGATAAATGCCTGTACGAATGATAGAGATCGATTGCTGATAGCAATGATGGCAGAAACCGGTCTTAGATTAGGGGAAATTCTGGGAATCCATTATACCGAAGATATTGATTTTGAAAGAAGGACGGTTCGGGTAAGGTATCGTGAATCCAATACCAACTTGGCAAGAGCAAAAAATGCAGAATATAGAATGGCTTTGTTAAGTAATACAACTTTTGAGTTCTTGGTTAAGTACATTTCTGATAACCGAAAAAGTCTGATGAACTCGGAGTATCTATTTACAAAATTAACTGGAAAAAATAAAGGAGAGCCATTAGATGCGGATTCTGTGTATAGCATGTTGAAAAGGCTATCCAAAAAAACGGATATCAATTCCCATCCGCATCAGCTCCGACACTATTTTGCGGAGGAAAGAAGAAAAGAAGGATGGGATTTGAATGACATTCGTTTTGCCCTGGGGCATAAGAAAGTTGAAACTACCATTAAATACTTGGGTGAAAATAATGAACGATTGATAGAAGCGACAGATCAATACTACTCAAATAATGAAGATTTATACCAAATTGCAGATTTTCTGTAAAAGGAAGGAGGGATTACCTTGGCAGTATTAAAAATTGTTCCGAAGTTATATCAGGAAAAAATATCTGAGAAATTAAAGGAAGAAATATCTTTAGTTACGACTGGAGAAGCAAAATACTATAACCGGTTATACAAATTTTTTCAGTATACAGATATACAGTGTACTGCAGATATTAACTATGAAACGAGAAAAATGTATATGGATTCTCTTGAAAAAGAGGATATTTCAGAAAAATATAAAGCGGAATTACTGAGCTTATTTGATCGTTTAAAAATAGAAAATATGCCGGATGTCTATTCACAAGGAAAGCCCTTCTCTGTAGAACAGGAGTTTTTTAAGCAAGACAAATTGTTTTTGCTGTATGTCCCCAATAAGAAGAAAGCACAATCTTTCCGTCAGGTGGTTGATAAGAATGATTTGTTATGGGACTTAACGAGGATACATTCATCACAGTTGGTGCGACAGACAAAAATATTGCTGTGTGAAATTCTGAATATGGATAAGGCACAAAGACATCGAAGATATTTTTTAGAACCATTAAAAGCACTTATACGGTTTTGCGATAAGTACGGAATAGATGATATTGAAGAAATGGAACAGGCAGACGAAAACAGATTTTATCTGTATTTAAACAAGGAGTCGGAAATTATAAAAAAACAGGCTTCTAAGATTGTTGAGTTTGCGAGAAGAACGTTATTTCTGACAGATTCAGAGACAAATTGGCGAGCGTGTATCTGGTATATGGATAGGTTTCAGTTTGATAAATCGAGAATCAATGCCAGTTCACCTGTTAAAAGCCTTTCATTTATTAATATTTACGAAAAAGAAAATCGTTGGTATTTACAATTATACGCAAAATATTTGGTCGGGATATCTGATCTGTCTTTATCAAATATCCGAAATACAATAAGTTTTATTTCACAATTTTTAAAATATCTGGATGGACAGAGTAAGAAAGTAACTGAACTGGAGATGCAAGATATAGCGGATTATGTGTCTGTTTTGGATGAGTCCGATATTAAGTATTCCACTTTTAACCGATATATCACACATATGCATACATTTCTACAGTTTTTGAAAATGAAAAATATTGAAGTGTTGAAGTTTTATCCGGAACGATTTTTAAAAAAAGGTTTTTCGGAACACAATGAAAGAAGTGTTCCAGAAAAAACAATTGCTCATCTGATTAAGGAGCTGCCGACATTCCCAGAGCATTTACAGTTGATGTATTTGATTTTGTTTTGCACAGGAATTAGGAAAAGCGAGGTTTGTACAATAAAATCGGGAGCCTTTTATTCACAAGGCAATGAGAATTGGATGCGCATATATCAAAGCAAAATGCGGAGAGAAAAAGTCATTCCTGTTCCCAGTTTATTGGTTGGACTGGTGAACGATTATGAAAAAAAGTACGGAATAAAAAATGGGGAGTATTTATTCAAAAATAAAAAGGGTGGTGCATTTAATGGACAGACATTTTCAAATCAGATGATTCGGGAGTGTAAGGTTCGTGGGATTGACTGCGGAGATTATATTTTTAGAGCACACGATTACAGACATAACCTTGCAACTTCAATGTACGGAAATGGGGTTTCTATACAAGGGGTACGAGATTATCTAGGACATTCAAGTGAGAATATGACAAAACAGTACATTGATTTCATGCCGGAACGTATTGTATCGGCTGAAGATAAATATTTCTCTAAAAATCAGTCATTTAAATTGAAAGGAGCAGAAGATGATGAAAGGTAATATTAATTTGATTTCGTATGACTGTTATCAACAAGCTACAGAAAAACAGTTGGCAGGACTGAAATGGAAGGAAAACAGGGTGTACTACATATCAGAGATTCATAATGAAAAGATGCAGGATGAGATTTATGGGTATATCGATGATAGATGTAGACGTTTGTCATTATCAACAGTAGTAAATGATATTTACAGATTTGATCTGTTGAAAGAATTTCTGAATGAGAAGTGTACAAGTTGTAGCAGCATCACTGATAAAAAATGGGAAGAACTGGAGAGAAGTTATAAAGCATTTTTATATAAAAAAGGATTGGCGCTGTATGTTAGAAGAAATAGACCGGATAGGCGGAATGTTGAGCAACAAAGTAGCGCTCAGATTTCTTTTCTGAAAATGTATTATGAGTATGTTGTGAAGTGTAAAACAGCAGATATTCCAGAAAATGAAAAAGATGTATGGGATATGAGAAAGTTGGATATTGTGCCAAGGAGTAATCCGATTCGTGGAAGATATAGATTAGATTTTCGTGAGATCAGGCAGAAAGAATTTAAAGAGATAATAAAGAAAATATTGTATAGCCACTGCCAGACAAAAGCAATGGGTAGTATAAAAGGTGAATTGCGTGGATTCCGTCGGTTTGCTAGCTTCATGTATGATCGGTTTCCAGAAGTAAAGCATTTTACAGAAATTAGCAGGGATATGATAGAAGATTATCTGGTTTATATAAAAACGGATACAGGTCTTACATCAGTCAGTTACACGACAGAACTGTCTGTCTTGGATAATCTGCTGGATGAAATTGGGCGTGAACTGGAAATAGAAAATTTATGCAACCTTTTTCTGTCCAGTGATTGCAGAGCATATGACAACGCCTTACCAGAAGCGTATTCAGATGCAGAAATCAGAAGATTTAATTGTGCATTAACAAAATTAAAGCCCCAGTTAGGCAGATGTTTAATAATACATCAAATGCTTGGTACAAGAATAGAGGATACGTTGACTTTGCGAAGGGATTGCTTATCTGAGAAATCGGGGCATTATTTTATAACTATTCTCCAGCAGAAAACAAGGAAATACAAAAGACCAGTCAGCGATCAGCTGGCAGAATTGATTAGAAAAGCAATAGAAGTTTCAGAAAAGGAGCATCCAGATTCAGAATATATTTTTCTGCAAGATAATGGAAAATTATATACAGATTCAATGCTGAAATATCATGTAAATATCATGATTTATGAAAATGATATCAGGGATGATAATGGAAATTATTTTGAGTTTCGTACACATCGTTTTAGACATACTTTTGGAGTAAAACTTACAGAAATGAAATTAGATGATGATAGCATTGCAAGGCTGTTGGGGCATAAGGATACTCGAACAATACCACATTATAGGCGGTTAAGAAATGAAGTATTAGCGGAGGATACAAAGGCTGTACGGGATGAAATGAATGAAATATTAGCACAATACAGGAGGGAAAAGGAAAATGCAGAAACACGATAAAATGGTAGCACTGGCAAAAGAAAAAAGTGCGGAAATGACGGAAACAGCAATAACAGCTATTGAAACAATGTATAGAAAAAATATAAAAATTTCAGTTGCTGAACTTACAAAACTAACAGGACTTTCCAGAGGTTTTTTCTATAATAATCCGAATGTGAAACAGGTCATGATGGAATTGAAGGAAAAACAACAGGGAATGATATTGCGAAATCCTAAAAGCGATGCTATTGCAAAAGCACAGGAAGCACGGATTAAGAGTTTAGAACAGAAATTATCCGATAGTATTCCTAAAAGCGAATATGAAAATCTTCAGAAAAAATATGAAGAATTACAAGTGAAATATAGTCAAATGAAAAAGGGAACACTGTTGAAGATGTACGACCAATTATAGGAAGAAAAGGAGAATATTTTATGCAGAACGAAATTTATGATGAGAAAAATGGACTTACTTATATGTTATGTGGTGATTATTATTTGCCAAAATTGGCACTTACAGATATCGAACCAACTTATGGGAAATATGGGATGCTTCGTAAAAGCTATTTACAGGAACACAGAAAGGCAAAATATCAAATATTGTTGTTACAAGGAAAACTTGTCGAGCATTTGAATCAGATTGATATAGAAGCAAGGGATAGGGAAGAACAATTAGTAAAACAGATGATGGAGAAACAAGGAATTACAGAGAAATTAAAAAGGCAGGACAACATGGAATGGACAAGGAGGATGAACACTATTTATCATGATGCAGAAGAGATGATTTTGACGGAAATGATATACACGAAAGGATAATATCTGTATTGGACAGCAAGAATTTTGCAGTCCGGATAGCAAAAAAGTGGAAGTCCGGATGGCAAGATTCTTGCTGTCCGGAAAGATAAAAAAGTGAGGGATTAAAAATGTTGGTTAAGTACATAATAAAAATGTTTTTATATTTTATTCTTGCAGTAATGACATTGATTCGCGAGTTATTAAAAATTCCGATGATGTTGGGAAATATTTTGCTTTACTTTTTATCAATTATATTTATTCTGACAGGTGTTTTGAGTTATGGATTTGCATTGGAATCTGCAAGAGGATGTGGTCGAATGATAATAATTGGGATGGTATTTGGTGCAATACCAGACTTTGGCCCATTTTTGAGAACAAGTTTAGAGATACTGGTTGACAAACTGTTTAGTATGATAAATGAATGAGAAAGTCGATATGAAAGAGGGCTGTGAAAGGCTCTCTTTTCTTTTTCCAGCTGTGAAATGGCAAGATAATAACATTATATACACTGTACATTAAGTACAAATATTGTATTTCTGCATGATGGGAACATAAGGAGTCCATATAACCGCACTTAATACAGGCCATGACGGGTCGATCAGTACCGGTCATGCGAACAGTCCGGATGATATGATGAGCAGACTGTCTACAATGGTACTGATGGGGATTAAACTTCCGCTGGAAGCAGTTATGCGTCAGATCGCTTCCGGAATCGATATCCTGGTACATCTGGGACGCCTTCGGGACAAGAGCAGGAAAGTATTGGAAATCATGGAGGTATTGGGATATGAAAAAGGAGAAATCAGGCTTCAACCGTTATTTTCCTTTCAGGAGACGGGAAGTAAGGATGGAAAAATCCAGGGGGAGTGGGTGAAAAGGTCCACACTTACACGGACGGAAAAACTTATGGCGGCAGGGTATCAGCCGGAAGGAGTATGCCCTGGCAATAACGGAAAGTATTCTTCTGGTGTTCCTGATCGCCATGCTGTTCTATTCAAGACTGTGGATGATGGCAGTGCTTTTTCCTATGGGAATGAAGTATTACGAAAGGATGATCCGTCAGGCGGAGGAAAAAGGGAAGAGACGTTTTGAAAGACAGTTCCAGGATGCGCTTCAATCACTGGAAGCGCAGCTGAATGTGGGATACTCTATGGAGAACGCGATCAAAGAGGTACAGAGAGACCTGCAGATCATATATGACAGGCATACACTTATTGTACGGGAATTTACGTATATGGTAAGGCAGCTGAATCTGAACGTAACCGCGGAAGCTACCTGGAAGGATTTTGCTGCAAGGGTAGCACTTCCGGAGGTGGATACATTTGTCACTGTATTTTCCCTGGCAAAGAGGAGCGGAGGCGACAGTATTCTGATCATTAAAAATGCGGTTAGACAACTTGGTGATAAAGCGGAAGTAAAAAGAGAAATCGATACCGTAATTGCAGCGAAAAAAATGGAATTTCAGATCATGTCAGTGATCCCTTTGGGAATTATTGGTTATATGCGTCTGAGCTTTCCGGAATTTATGGCGGGGTTATACGGGAATCTGCCAGGAGCGGCTTTTATGAGTATTTGTCTTGGAGCTTACATTGCTGCCTGGAGACTTGGATGCAAGATTGTGGAAATCGAGGTATAGAAATGTGGTTTTGTATCGGAATGTATTTCTTTCTCGGAGCTTGTGCATGGATGTATTTCAAGAAGAAATCACTTTTCAGAAAATGGGACAGGCTTCTCAGGCGGATATTTTTTTTGATGTTGGCGGTGACAAGTCTGGCATTTTTGTCGGAAATCGTGCAGAAGACAGGGACGGAAAACTCTGAAACCATGCAGATAAAGCGGAACGGGTACGGGGAAGGACAAAAAGAAGCGGCGCTTTCTATGCAGGTTGAAGGAGAAAAAAAGCAGGATATAGAAATTCGTGTGTCACCGAAGATTTACAGTGAAAAGCGGCTGGAAAAGGAGTTTCAGAAAGCGAGGAAAGAGCTTGCAAAAGTGATTTCCGGGGAAAATAAGGATCTGTCGCATATAAAGACAGATCTGGATCTGGTAACAGCATTAGACGATTTTCCGTTTTCGGTTTCCTGGGAACTTAGCAGATATGATGTAATGGATTCGCTTGGAAGACTGGATCAGGAAAAAATCCGGGAAGAAGATCCGGAGAATCAGGGGATTGGGATGAATATTACCGGAGTTCTGCATTATGAAGATAAGGTATATCCGTGTGAGATGGATCTTGTTATTTTTGCAGGACAGGAGAAAACGCTTTCCACGAAAGAGCGTGTTCTGGAACTGGTAAGATTACAGGACAGTGCTACGAGGCAGAAAGCATATCTTACACTGCCACCCAGTCTGGACGGAAGAAAAATTGCCTGGACAGAGGAGAAAGATTCAAAAGTGATTCCGATTCTGATGCTCGGAATGGCGATAAGTATTCTGCTTGTCGGAAGAGAAATACAGAAAGAAAGCAATCGGAAGAAGACGAGAAAAGAGCAGATGATGCTGGATTATCCGGAAATTATCACAGAGTTTACGATGCTGACCGGTGCCGGAATGACAGCAAAAAATGTGTGGAAAAGGATTGCGGAAGACTATGGGATCACCAGGGGAAAAACGGGAAGAAAAAGAGAAGCATATGAAGAAATCTGGAAAACCTGGCAGGAAATGAAAAGTGGGATTCCGGAGATGGAATGTTATGAAAGATTTGCAAGAAGATGTGATCTGATTCCGTATATGAAAATGGGAGCACTTCTTTCACAGAATCTGAAAAAGGGTGCAAAAGGAATTTCTGAAATGCTTCGTATGGAGGCAGTACAGGCACTGGAGGACAGAAAGAGCAGGGCGAGACAGCTGGGAGAAGAGGCAGGAACCAGACTTTTGATCCCAATGCTTTTGATGCTGATCATCGTGATTACGATCGTAGTTGTACCGGCATTTTTGTCGATCCAGGTGTAGGAGGTGAGAGAATGAAGGCGGTAAAAAAGAAGCTGTGGACAGGATGGATCAGAATTCAGAAGATTCTGACGGAAAAAGACGGGATATCAACGGTAGAATTGATCCTTGTACTGGTCGTCATTATCGGTCTGGTTATCATTTTTAAGAAACAGCTTAATGAACTTGTAACTAAAATATTTGAAAAAATAACGAATGAAAGTTCAGGAATCTAAAATAAAAATTTTATTTCAGAAATGAGTGTGTACAGAAATGAAAAAAATGGTAAAGGGAGAGATTACTGTGTTTCTAAGCCTGGTCTTTCTTCTGCTTCTTACTCTGGTTGGGGCTTTGCTGGAAAGTGCCTCGATCCAGCTGGCAAAGAATGAGAAAAGAGCAGACGCAGGCAGGGCAGTGGAATCTGCGTTTGCAGAATATCAGAAGGATCTTCTGGAGCGATATGGTATTTTTGCAATAGAAGGCAGTTATGAATCCGGAACAATGTCTGAAGAAAATATTTTAAACCGACTGTCCTTTTACGGGGCAGAAAATATAGAAACAGAGATTGCGGCAATCCGTTATCTGACAGACCAGAATGGGAAAGAATTTCTGCGGCAGGCGGTTGAATACGAGAAAATGAAGACAGGAGCTGCGGCGATAGAGAATCTGACGGGAAAGGTATCCGAATGGAAGGAGCAGGAACTGAAAGCAAATGAATATGGGAAAGAGAATATAGAGACGAGTAAAGAACTTGACCAGATGCTGGAAAGTGAAAAAGAAGAACTTCCTGCAGAAAATAATCCATTGGCGGATATTGTGGATATACAGGCGCAAGCACTGTTAAATCTGGTCAGCCCGGAAGGATTTACGCTGTCATCGAAAGCTGTAAAGTCAGAAGAGACTGTATCGAACCGAAAGCTCAGGCAGGGATACGGAACCATGAAGGAAAAAGATAATGGAGCCGGAGATACCATTTTTTTCAATCTGTATCTTATAGATAAGTTTGGCAATGCTGCAAATAAGAAAAAGAATACGGTACTGGACTATGAGATGGAGTATTTGTTAGGAGGAAAGGCGAGCGACAAGGACAATCTGGAATATGTGATCGGGAGAATCCGAATCCTTCGATTTGCAGTGAATTATGGATATTTGCTGACCGATAAGGACATGCAAATGGAGGTGGATACCCTTGCAACGACACTGAGTGCGGTGTTTCTTTCACCGGAGATCGGACCTGTGATCAAGCATGCGCTGCTTCTTGCATGGGCTTATGGAGAAAGCCTTACGGATGTTAAGACGCTTCTGGCAGGGAAGAAGGTTCCGGCTGTAAAGAGTAAGGAAAGCTGGAATCTGACGCTGGATGGTCTGCTTGAGCTGGCAAAGAACAGAAGTATTCCGGAAGGAAAGGAGACAGAAGAGGGAAATTCTTATGAGCAGTATCTGCAAATGATGCTGGTTTTAAAATCAAAGGAAGAACTGTCGATGAGAGCATTGGATCTGGTGGAAATGAATCTGCGATCCGGAATGGAGAAAACGTTTTTCCGGGCAGATGCCTGCGTATCAGGAGCAGACTTTGACATGACATGTTATCTGAGAAGAGGAATTCGGTATCAGTATCATATTTTATATCAATATCAGTAACAAAAAATGAAAATGTTAGGAGGTGGATACAGGTGTCTTTTCTGAGGACAATCGAAATAATAAATAAAATTCCTTTGATGATGTATAGAAAAATATTGAATTACAAACACATATTTGATATTCGCAGAAAGGAGGAAGGATTTGATTTTCTACCTGATTTGATCGCCATATCTTGTGTCAAAGAAAAGGCATCTGTATCTGCCTCGGTAACAGTAGAAGCTGTACTTTGTGTTCCGTTGTTCCTATATGCGGCGGTGAGCCTGATCTGGATGCTGGAGCTCAGAAGCATCCAGTCTGCAGTAAGATGCGGACTGCAGAGTGCAGGAAAGCAGGTGGCAGAGAGTTTTGCAGAAATTCCGGTGCTGAACCCGATAAGTCTGCATGCAGATCTTGTAAATGCGGTCGGGAAAGAAAGAATGGATCGAAGTATGATTGTTGGCGGAAGCGGAGGAGTCAGCTGTAAAAGATCCTGGGCGATACCGGGAATGGGAGTGCTGGAACTGACGGCAGAATATGAAGTAGAATTGCCGGTTCCTGTCTTTCATATTCCGGTACTGCATTATAAAGAAAAAATGAGGATGAAGACATGGACCGGTTATGTAAAGACCTACGAAGCAGGAATTGGAGATAATGAACTTGTATATGTGACAGAAACAGGGATCGTATATCATCGGAATTATCAGTGCACTTATCTGGAACCGTCCGTGCGCAGTGTTGCGAAAACACAGTTAGGGGAACTGAGAAACAGCAGTGGAGGAATTTATCATTTGTGTGAACGGTGTGGATGGATGCCGGGAAATGATGACAACTGCTATGTCACAGATTACGGGGATCGTTATCATACTTCATTATCATGCAGCGGACTGAAGAGAAAAGTTTATACAGTTCCGCTGTCAGAAGTAAAAGGAAAAGGAGCATGTTCAAAATGTGGTGGAAAATAGCAAAATTGGCAGGATTATTTTTTTTAGGATTCGGAGCAGCACAGGATATAAAATATCAGAAAATCTCGACAGAATATCTGCTCGCAGGAAGCTGTGCGGCGATTCTGTACCGTGCATTATTTGGACGGATGCATTGGAGTGTATGGGTTGCCGGACTGGGATGTGGAATTGTATTTCTCATGATATCGAAATGGTCACAGGAGGGAATAGGGTACGGAGACAGCTGGATGATCCTGAATATGGGTATTTTTCTTGGAATCTGGAATCTGCTTGGAATGCTGATGCTTGCATTTCTTGTGGCTGCGATGGCAGCAGGAGCAGGTCTTTGGAGCGGAAAATGGAAACGGACGACAAGAATGTCGTTTTATCCTTTTCTTCTGATCGGCTATCTGGGGACATTTATATGGTAAAGCTAAAAGGAAGTACAGTAGTTGAGATGGCGTATCTGATGCCGGTAGTATTGCTTTGTTGGATGGCAGTCATTTTCGCACTTTTTTATTACCATGATAAAAATATTATCGGTGGGGCGGCATATGAGACTGCGATTGTCGGAAGTGAAGAATGGCGATGGCAAAAGGAAATAGAAGATGGAAAAATGGAGCAGTATTTTCAGAAAAGAATTGAAAACAAACTGATATTTTTTGATACAGTATCGGTGGAAACTGCGGTAGTAAAAGATGAATTTGAAGTGACAGCAGGAGCGCAAAAGAGAAAAATGCGCGTATCTGTTAAACGCAGTGCGGCACTGACCGTGCCGGAGGAAAAAATACGCAGGAAAAAAGTATTGCAGGAGATTGTAGAAAGGGACCAGGAGGAATGAGAGAAGAGTACGAAAGAGATTTACATCATGCCTGGATGATTCTGGAAACAGATGAGCTATATAAAGAAGATTATCAGATGCGGATGCTGATGGAAAATGCGATTCCCGGACTCTTGTCGGTAAGAGGGCAGGGAAAAGATGATAAAAGCCAGTACCGCTACGAGATCAGTGGGAAGATATCCGTGAAGGCAAAGGGAGAAAAAGAGCACTGGAAATTTGCAGATCTGGAAAATTTTATGAGACAGTTTATCCAGGTGCTTTATGCAGTGAAGAATTATCTGCTGAACGTGAACTGTCTGAGCCTGGATCCGGGACATATTTATGTATCGGATGAAATCTATTACTTTTGTTATTGTCCGGGACTGGAAGGTAATATTCTGGAAAAGTTTCATGAGCTTACAGAGTATTTTGTCAGGGAGACAGATTATGAACAGAAAGAGGCAGTCTATCTGGCATATGAATTACATAAGGCTTCAATGGAAGAAAATTATAATATTGAGTATGCGCTGGAGCGGATACTGGAGAAAAAGGAGAATGAAATGGAGAGTATACAGCCGGAGAAAAAAGTAGGATATGATCTGCAGGAGGAACTGATCCTGGATGACTGGATTGCAGAACAGGAAATGAAAGGGCAGGTTGTAAAGGACAGGCAGAGCGTCTGGGGATTTCTGAATCAGCGCCTTCAGAAACGTAGAAAAAAACGGGAATCCCAATGGGATGAGATAATGGCGGATGATTCAGAGGAATAAGTAAGATAGGACATGTTTTTCTTTTTACTACATTTTCCAGTTTATGGAAAGAAGTACTTGTAAAACAATTACGTGTTTTTTATAATAAAAATGATTATGTAATTGGTAACAAAAGCAAAAAAGAAGTGCCTTTTCCACAGGAGGAAGTAACTGTTACTGTTCCGGCGTGAGCTGTGATTGTCCGGCTGACAATGGCAAGACCAAGACCGGTGCCGTCTGGTTTGTAAGTGACAAAAGGATCAAAAATCGTGTCGAGATATTCCGGTGAGATTCCACATCCGGTATCAGATATGGTAATCTGAAGCATTTGATCTTTGAGGACTGCTTCCAGACGGATTGAACCGGCAGACGAAATGGCTTCACGGGCGTTTCTTAAAAGGTTGAGAATCGCTTCATGCAGCTTTAATCTGTCGGCCGTCAGAGATGGAAGATCAGGGGCTATCAGAGAAGAGAATCCAATGTCGGTATCTACGCAGGAGGCGGCAAAGGACAGGCAGATCTGTCCCAAAAAGTCCTGTGCAGAAAACGTGCTCAGATGCAGATGTTCACTGTTATTATAGGCAGACAGCTCCTGCAGCAGAGAGATTGTGTATTCGATGTCTTCGCGAAGCTCTGACCAGTGGCTGAAATCTCTGGTTTCAGGGTGACTGGACTCTATGAGCTGAAAGGTACTGTAGATCAGCGTCAGTGGATTGCGAACTTCATGACTGATCTTGCTGATTGTATATTGCTGTGAATCCAGGAGTTTCTGAAGTAATTCACGAATTTCCGGACTGGAATTCATAAGCTGATGTAACTTTTCATAATCATTTGCAGTAAATGGCATGGTAACGACCATCCTTTCCATGATATAAAGTAGTTGTAGTTTATCATTGAAAGTCTGGTTCGTAAACAAATTCGAGATTAATCGAAGAAAATGTAGAAAGAAGGAAAAAACATGAGGGATGAGAACTGTATTTTTTGTAAAATCGCAAATGGAGAAATTCCATCTGCAACCATATATGAGGATGATGATTTCAGAGTAATTCTGGATCTTGGACCGGCGACAAAGGGACATGCACTGATCCTGCCAAAAGAACATGCGGCAGATATTTATTCTATTGATGAAGAACTGGCAGGAAAAGCATTTAAGCTTGCAAAGAAGATCACAACAAGATTAAAAGATGTACTTGGATGTGACGGATATAATATCGTACAGAATAACGGGGAAGTGGCCGGTCAGACCGTATTCCATTTCCATATGCATCTGATTCCGAGATATAAAAATGACAAGAGCGGATTCGGCTGGAAACCGGGTAAACTTACAGATGAAGATCGGGATGAAATCCTGGAAAAACTGAAAGAAAAATAAAATAGTGAGGTACTGGAGTGAGTTTTCAGAATAAGAATAAAAAGGAATTCGAGAACGTGTACCATAAAAATAAGTTCAACGTTTATCGGATAGCAATGGATTATTCTGGCAGTCACAAAGAGTCAGCGGAAGAGATATTCCAGGAGGTTTTTCTAAAACTATATACGCACTTTGATACAGTGGATGAAGAATATATGGCAGCATGGCTGGTAACAACAACGAAAAATACAGCTATCAATTATATGAAGAAGCGGGCAAGAGAATGTCCGAAGGCAGATATTGAGCTGTTTTCGGATCTGTACTCGAAGGAATATGCGGAAAGTGCAGAGGAGCATGTATTCCACAAAATTTTACAAAAAGAAAAAGTGGGTTATGGATGGACGATTCTGGATGCATTGTACGAAGAAAATGAAAACTGGTACGAAGCAATCACCATGGTTTACTGTCTGGAGCGAAAACAAAAAGATGTGGCTGAATCTATGGGGATCAGTATCCAAGCACTGACGGGTGTACTGTACAGAGCAAGAAAATGGGTAAAGATACATTACAATTCTGATGATTACACAAAATAGCACCGATGGATATGTAAAGAAAACAGGTGTCGTTCCGGCACCTGTTTTTGAACAATGTAAATAACTGTTGTTAAAAAATTATTTGGAAGCAGCATCTTCGATCAGACCGATAATTGTCTTGATCGGATCCTGCTGAGAAGACTGATTCATTGCATTTATGAAGTCTTCACGGGAATCATAAAGCTTGTGGACAGCTGCAAGAAGCTTTTCATCTGTAAGCTCTTCTTCTTCCATAACCATACTGAATCCCTGACGTTCAAAAGAACGGGCATTCAGAATCTGGTCACCACGGCTTGCATTAGCTGAAAGTGGAATCAGAAGATTTGGTTTGCGAAGAGCAAGCAATTCGCAGATTGCATTTGCACCTGCTCTTGAGATTACAACATCGGCAAGGGCGAAGAGATCTTTCAGTTCATCCTGAATATATTCAAATTGAACATAGCCGTTCAGACCGGTGAGCTTTTCATCGAGCTTGCCTTTACCACAGAGATGAACAACTTGGAAATCTTTTAACAGTTCAGGAAGAATCTTGCGTACTGCATTATTGACTGCGACTGCGCCAAGACTTCCTCCGACGATCAGGATAACTGGTTTTACTTCCTTGAAACCACAGAAAGCGCGGGCTTTTTCTTTATCTCCGGTGAAAAGCTCCTGACGGATAGGGGATCCGGTAAGGACAGCTTTATCCTGAGGAAGGGAACTTAAAGTTTCCGGGAAGTTACAGCATACTTTTGCAGCAGAAGGAATGGAAAGCTTATTAGCCAGTCCCGGAGTCATATCCGATTCGTGAATGATAACAGGAACATGGTTCTTCTTTCCGGCAATAACAACAGGAACACTTACAAATCCACCTTTTGAAAAAATTACATCCGGTTTTAACTGCTTGATCAGGCGGTTGGCTTCACTGAAGCCTTTCAGGACGCGGAACGGATCCGTAAAGTTCTGAAGGCTGAAATACCGGCGGAGCTTACCGGAAGAGATACCATGATATGGAATTCCCTGCTGTTCAACCAGTTGCTTTTCCATACCGTTGTAAGAACCGATGTAATGTATGTCATACTGCAGTTCCCGAAGACGGGGAAGCAGTGCAATATTAGGTGTAACATGTCCGGCAGTACCTCCGCCGGTCAGAATGATGCGTTTCATAATAAAAATCCTCCCATTGATGGTGCGAATTAAGATTCGCAGTTGATACAGGCAGAGAGACTGCCCTGATATCATAATATTAAACAGGTGAAGGAAAAAGGTCAAGTTAAAGGGAAAAGAAATCCAAAAGAATGAGGTTTAAAATGGAAAAACATGAAGATAATCTGGATAAGCTTTTAAAAGCTGAACTGGAAAAAGAAGCCGGGGAAATCATGGAAGAAATGGACTCGGACGAATCACTGCAGGACATTTCCTTTCCAGAAGACCTGGATGAAAAGATGTGGAGTAAAATCCAAGAATATGAAGAACAGCAGAAAGCATATGAAAAACTGTCAGATGACGACAAGGAGGCAATCCGTCTCGGACGAGAGGTTCAGGCGCTTCGCGGAGGGGAAGATACGAAGGATCATCTTAAGAAAGATGTGGAGAGTGACAGTTATATAGATAATGTTGTGCCAATTGAGTATGTGAAGCATGAAACAGATAATAAAGCAAGTGACGACGGTACGAACGAAGAGATCGAGAAGAAAGCCGGAAAGAAGAAAGTTAAGAAGAGAAAACGGCACTGGAAGGTATATGGAATCGTGGCGATCGTGGCTGTGCTTGCTATGATGTGGAGTATGGTGAGTATTGGTGGGACGCCGTTCTTTGGCAGGGTGTTGAATGATATTATTGGTGATAGAGAAATGGTTAAGGTTAATACGGAAAGGGAGGATGGAGATAAAAATAAAACGGATGATCATGATGAAGCAAAAGTATATGAAGAAATAAAACAAAAGTTTGGCGTTGATGTTGTTAGATTAAAAAGAAATTCAGATGGAATGGCATTGGTACAGAGTGATATTGACGAGGTTTTAAAAAAAGTCTGTTTACTTTATGAAGATGATGATACACTCATTCAGTATCAAATGGAAATTCAAAGTGAAAATAAATCATATGCCTATGATATCGAGGACAAAAAGGTAAAAAGGACACAAATAACAGTTGATGGAAATAAGATAGATATTATTCAGTATGAGCTAGATGATGGCAATGAAGAGAATATAGCACAGTTTACATACGAAGATGTATTTTATACAATAAATGCGACGATGGAGGAAGATGATTTTAAAGAACTTTTAAAAAATTTATATTTTTTCTAGAAATGGCGTGAGATTTTCTTCTCTCGATTGTTAATATAGTGTAGAGAGGAGGCGAAAAGTGAAAAAAAACAAAATTTTATCGCTGATTATGGCAATGGTAATGGTTTGTGCATTGCTTATCGGTACACAGAAAAATGTACAGGCGACAGATATACCGGAATGTGTTGATGGATCTTATTTAACAAATGATGATTCATCTGAAGTGACAGTAGGTTCCACAAGCCGAGGCATATATCTGAAAAGTGGATCATCTAATATTGTAAGAGCAGGCACGGGAAAAATCGGTGCTGGTGGAAACACAGTAGGGCAGAAAGTTGTTTCTAAGATTACAGTGGATGTAACAGTAGAAAGATATATGAGAGACTGTAATTAATTCTGTGTAAACTCTAAAAGAG
>ENA-OPWH01001054-OPWH01001054.1-human-gut-metagenome-genome-assembly--contig:-NODE-1054-length-18279-cov-1.892011_pt1 | contig 18279 bp, 13 predicted proteins | sample MGYA00241506_ERZ502004 | MGnify/ENA primary metagenome ERZ502004 (study PRJEB25962, sample SAMEA2043049) | human gut metagenome | biome: human gut; feature: human-associated habitat; material: faeces... | reverse complement strand
TGGTGAACCCGCTGGATGTTATTGAGCAGATCACCTATCTGATGTTCATCCATGATCTGGATGACACCGACAATCTCCGGGCCAAGGAAGCTGCCATGCTGGGACTGCCGTATCAGAGCATTTTTGCGGATGAGGTGCAGGTCGGTGACCGTACCATCGACGGCCAGCAGCTTAAGTGGAGTGTATTCCACGATTTCCCCGCCGGAAAGATGTACAGCGTGATGCAGGAGTGGGTGTTTCCGTTCATCAAGAACCTCCACGGGGATAAGAACAGCGCCTACTCCAAGTATATGGACGATGCCATTTTCAAGCTGCCCACGCCGTTGCTGCTCTCCAAGGTGGTGGATGCGCTGGACGAGATTTATCGCCTGATGAACGAATCTCAGGCGGTGGATGTGCGGGGCGATACCTATGAATATCTGCTGAGCAAAATTGCCCAGTCCGGCCTCAACGGCCAGTTCCGTACCCCGCGCCATATTATCCGCATGATGGTGGAGCTGATGGACCCAAAAGCGGACGATGTGATCTGCGACCCGGCCTGCGGCACTTCCGGCTTCCTTGTTTCTGCGGGTGAATACCTGAAGGAGCACCGCAAAGAAGAAATCTTCTTCAACCGCCAGAAGAAGGATCACTATATGAACCACATGTTTTTCGGCTACGACATGGACAGAACCATGCTCCGCATCGGCGCGATGAACATGATGACCCACGGCATTGACAATCCCTTTATCGAATACCGAGACAGCTTGTCCGATCAGAACCCGGACAAGGAAAAGTATTCTCTGATTCTTGCCAATCCACCGTTCAAGGGCAGTCTGGATGCCGACACCGTTTCGGCAGATCTGCTGAAAGTCTGCAAGACCAAGAAAACGGAACTGCTGTTTTTGGCTCTGTTCCTGCGGATGCTCCGCATCGGCGGCCGCTGCGCCTGCATCGTCCCAGACGGTGTGCTATTCGGCTCTTCCACCGCACACAAAGCCATCCGAAAGGAGCTGGTGGACGGCAACCGGCTGGAGGCCGTGATCTCCATGCCCTCCGGCGTATTCAAGCCCTATGCAGGGGTGTCTACCGCGGTGCTGATCTTCACCAAGACCGGCCACGGTGGTACAGACAATGTGTGGTTCTATGATATGACCGCCGACGGCTTCTCGCTGGACGATAAGCGCAGCCCGGTGGCAGACAACGATATCCCTGATATCATTGCACGGTTCCGCAATCCGGATGCCGAAAAAGACCGCCCGCGCACGGAAAAATCCTTCTTCGTGCCCAAGGCGGAGATCGTAGAAAATGGCTATGACCTGTCCATCAATAAATACAAGAAAACCGAGTATAAGCCCGTGGAGTACCCGCCGACCAGCGAGATTATGGCCCAGCTGAGAGAGTTGGAACTGGAGATTGGTGAGGAAATGAGCAAGCTGGAAGAACTGCTTGGATTGTGACTAAATTCGGATTTGTGGGGATGAAGGATGAGAGTAAAACTTGACAAAGTATGCAAACGGATATACGCAGGTGGAGATGTCCCTAAAGACAGGTATTCAACGGTGAAAACCGCTGAATACGCTATCCCTATATACGCTAATGCGGAAAAAGACAATGGCTTATATGGATATACTGACACTGCACGAGAAAATGAATTGAGTATTACCGTTGCAGCAAGAGGAACTATTGGTTTTACAGCTATACGGAGAGAACCTTTTTTACCTGTAGTCAGATTGATTACAGTCGTGCCTGATTTGTCAACGGTTTCTGAACGCTATTTATACTACGCGTTAAGAAATTGTAAGCCTGCATCCAGTGGAACATCAATTCCTCAATTGACTGTACCGGATATTAAGAAAAACGAAATTGAATTGTATAGCTTATCTGTACAAGAGACGATAGCAGATAAACTAGACGCTGTTGGCAGGGTTATTGAACTGCGCCAACAACAACTCCAAAAGCTGGACGAGCTCGTCAAAGCCCGATTTATCGAACTGTTCGGTATGCCGGGAACAGACGCTTTCGGATGGGGCTTAGTGCCGCTCGGGAGTACTTGTAACATCAACCCTAAAAAGAGCCTCGATTCACGGCTTGTTAGTGGTGCGGTGGTTTCCTTTGTGCCAATGCCTGCCGTAACCGAACATGGTGAGATAGATGCGACGGCAATCAAAGAGTATGATGAGGTAAAAACGGGTTTCACATACTTTGCCGAAAATGATGTCCTTTTTGCAAAAATTACTCCATGCATGGAAAATGGCAAGGGGGCAGTAGCTAAAGGCCTTCATAATGGCATAGGGCTTGGCTCGACAGAATTCCATGTGCTTCGTCCGATCAGTGGAAAGACCGATCCGTACTGGATTTACACGCTCACCGCTTTTTCGCAGTTCCGCATGGATGCAGCCAGCAACATGACCGGTAGCGCGGGACAGCGTAGAGTTCCTGCTTCTTTCTTGGAAAACTATCGAGTATCCCTGCCTCCAATTGCATTGCAGGAGCAGTTCGCAGCCTTCGTCGAACAGACCGACAAATCAAAAGTTGCCGTACAGAAGGCGTTGGATGAAGCGCAACTGTTGTTTGACAGTTTAATGCAGAAATATTTTGAATGAGGTGAATAATATGGATTTTAATAGCATGATGTTCAATAATTATTATGTAAATCAAGCGTATTATCAACAGCAGCAAGAGCAGATTTTGAGATATCAGCTTGAGCAAAGCGAAGAAGTGCGAAAGGCTGTACAAGCAATGAACGACCTGTGCAAAGCAGTGAAAAAGATGGATGATGCACATCAGCAGGAAGCCTTCTATGCGTGCCTTGCGGTATTTGCACGCGAATATGGCTGGTAAGTAAATTGAATTTGATTGTATTTGTGAAATTGACAGAGGTATCACATGACCAACTTTGACATTTTCCTCTCCACCCCGCAATTTGAGTCTTTCGCTTCCGTGGCTGTTTCCGCGGAGCGGATTCTACATATCGACCCGTCCGCCTGCGTGCTGAACTGCCGCAGGGCGATGGAGTTTGCCGTGAAGTGGATGTATTCCGTGGACAAGGCGCTGGTTATGCCTTATCAGGACTCTCTGGTGAGCCTCATGAATGCCGAAGACTTCCGGGACATTGTGGGCGCAGACATCTGGCGGCGGATGGATCTGATCCGCCGCATGGGAAACAACGCCGCCCACACCGGCAAGAAAATCACCGAAGAGCAGGCGGCGCTGTGTCTGGAGAACCTCTATGTATTCTTGGACTTCGTGGCCTATTGCTATGGTGAGAACTACACAGAGGGGCATTTTGACCGTTCCTTGCTGATGCAGCCCGCCGAAGCGCCCGCAGTTCCTTCGCAGACGATACCCGATGTGGATTTTGCAGCCCTCATGGCGGAGAATGCTGCGCTGAAGGAGGAACTCACCGCCCGCCGAGCCGAGCAGCAGCAGACCTATGTGCCCAAGCCCCTCGACCTGTCTGAGTACAAGACCCGCAAGCTGTATATCGACACCATGCTCACAGATGCGGGCTGGACAGAGGGCAAGGACTGGCTGAATGAGGTGGAGCTGCCCGGTATGCCAAACAAGTCCGAGGTCGGCTATGCAGACTACGTGCTCTACGGGGACGACGGCCGCCCGCTGGCAGTGGTGGAGGCTAAGCGCACATGCGTGGATGTGGCCAAGGGACGCCAGCAGGCAAAGCTCTACGCTGACCTGCTGGAAAAGAAGTATCACCGCCGCCCGGTCATTTTCCTGACCAATGGCTTTGAGACCCGCATTACGGACAATATCTATCCCGAACGCAAGTGTGCCGCTATCTACTCCAAGCGGGATCTGGAAAAACTGTTCAATCTCCAGACCATGCGGACAAGCCTGAAAAATGTCATGGTGGATCAGAAGATAGCCGGACGCTATTATCAGGAGGGGGCAATTAAGGCAACCTGCGATGCCTTTGCCCGCAACCGGCGCAAGGCGCTGCTGGTCATGGCCACCGGCTCCGGAAAAACGAGAACAGTTATTGCCCTATGCGATGTGCTGCTCCAGCATGGTTGGGTGAAGAATATCCTGTTTCTTGCTGACCGCAACAGTCTGGTAACGCAGGCCAAGCGCAGCTTTGTGAATCTGCTGCCTGATCTCTCCGTTACCAATCTCTGCGAGGAGAAGGATAACTACACAGCGCACTGCGTATTTTCCACCTATCAGACCATGTACAATGTCATTGACAGCGTACAGGACGAGGAGGGCAAGCTCTTTACCTGTGGGCATTTCGATCTGGTCATCTGCGACGAAGCTCACCGCTCCGTTTACAACAAATACCGTGATATTTTCAATTATTTCGACGCGCCGCTGGTTGGACTGACGGCCACGCCAAAGGATGAGATTGACAAGAATACCTATGAGATTTTTGAGTTGGAAAACGGCGTACCGACCTACGGCTATGAGCTGGCGCAGGCGGTGAAGGACGGGTATCTGGTGGACTTCCTGTCTGTAGAAACGAAACTGAAATTCATTGAACAGGGCATTGTCTACGATGAACTTTCCGACGCGGACAAGCGGGCTTACGAGGACACTTTTGAGGACGAGAATGGTGAACTTCCGGAGAGTATTGCATCGTCGGCGCTGAATGAGTGGATTTTCAATGAAGACACCATCCGGCAGGTGTTGAATACGCTGATGACCCACGGCCTGACCATCGACTATGGCAGCAAATTGGGCAAAACCATCATCTTTGCAAAGAACCACATCCACGCCGAGAAAATCCTTGAGGTGTTCAACAAGGAATATCCGCACTTGCCCGGTTTCGCCAAAGTCATCGACAACTATATGACCTATGCGCAAAGCGCCATCGATGAGTTTTCTGATCCGAAAAAGCTGCCTCAAATCGCCATTTCCGTGGATATGCTGGACACCGGCATTGACGTGCCGGAGGTGCTGAATCTGGTGTTTTTCAAGAAGGTCATGAGCAAGGCGAAGTTCTGGCAGATGATCGGGCGCGGCACCCGTCTGTGTCCAGGGCTGCTGGACGGTAAGGATAAGGACAAATTCTACATTTTCGACTTCTGCGGCAATTTTGAGTTCTTTCGTATGAATAAAGGCAGACCTACCGCCAATATGATCGCCCTGCAAGGTGCGATCTTCCATCTGAAGGCCCAAATTGCCTTCAAATTACAGGACTTGGCGTATCAGACGACGGACTTGATTTCCTTCCGCAAGACGCTGGTAGAGGACATGGTGCACAAGGTGCAGGAACTGAACAGGGAGAACTTCGCTGTCCGGCAGCACCTCAAATATGTAGAGCTTTACTCAAATGCGGACAACTACAATGCGCTGACCTATGAGGACACCCTGCTCATGGGGCGGGAGCTTGCACCGCTCATTACACCTGAAGAGGACGATGCCAAGGCGCTGCGGTTCGATGCGCTGATGTATGGCATCGAGCTTGCCTATCTCGCCGGAAAGAAATACGGCAAAGCCCGCAGCGACCTGTTTAAGAAAGTTTCCGCCGTTGCATCTGTGGCGAACATCCCAGAAATCATGGCTCAAGCCGAATTGATCGACAAAATTCTGCATACGGACTATGTAGAGAATGCCGGAATCAACGAATTTGAGCATATCCGGGAAAATCTGCGAGACCTTATGAAGTATATCCCGCAAACCAGCGTGCGCTATGATACGAATTTTGATGATGAGATTCTCTCTGTAGACTGGAATGAATCAGATTTGGAAAATGATGACCTTAAGAACTACAAGGCTAAAGCAGAATTCTATGTGCGGCAGCACATGGACAATGTGGTGATTGCCAAGCTCAAAAGCAATGTCCCCCTGACCGCGGAAGATGTACAGGCACTGGAGAAAATTCTTTGGAGTGAAGTCGGCACCAAGCAGGACTATGAGGCCGAGTATGGGCAAAAGCCGCTGGGCGAGTTCGTGCGGGAAATTGTCGGGGTTGACATGAACGCGGCAAAGGAGGCGTTTGCGCAGTATCTGAACGATGCCAGCTTGGACAGCAGGCAGATTTACTTCGTAAACCAGATTGTGGAGTACATTGTTCATAACGGCATGATGAAAGATATGTCCGTTTTGCAGGAAGCACCGTTTACCGACTACGGCAGCATCGTGGAAGTGTTCACAGACCTGTCCGTGTGGGCAGGCATCCGACAGGCGATTGAGCGGGTCAACGCCAATGCGCTGGCGGCGTAAAAAAATTCATTGATTAGGAGGGAACACAATATGGCAAAAGACTTGACAGTATCTCGTATTGATCGTCAGAATATTCTCAACAATGACTTGGCCGTACAGGAGATTCAAGAAAAATCGGGAATCCAAGGAATCTTGTGGGAAAATAAAATATACATCACCAGAGAAGATGTTGCTACATTTTTTGAAGTTGATATTCGGACAATCAGCAGATATATTGAGCAAAATAACGAGGAACTAACGCAAAATGGTTATGAAGTTCTCCGGGGAAAACGACTTAAAGACTTTCTCGAAGCAGGGCAGGAGAGATTTGCTAAGGACATTTATGTCCCTAGCAAAATTCGTCAACTTGGTGTTTTTGACTTCAAGTCATTTCTGAATTTGGCAATGCTTCTTTCCGAGAGCGATCGAGCAAAAGCATTACGACAAATGATGCTCGATATCGTTATTGATTTGATTAATCGGAAAACCGGCGGTGGAACAAAATACATTAACCAGCGAGATAAGGACTTTGTGTTTGCATCGCTTCAAGAAGATAACTATCGTAGAAATTTTACAGATGCACTTAAAGAATGTGTTGAAGATGACAAATATAAGTATGCTCGGTTTACTGATATGATTTATGTCAGTATTTTTCGTGAGAAGGCGAAAGAATACAAGAAAATATTAGACCTAAAGGCCAACGAGAAAGTTCGCGACACATTTTACAGTGAAATTTTAGATATTATTGCCGCATATGAAAGCGGCCTGGCAGACGCTATTCGCAAAAAGAATACTGAGTTGAACCGCAAAATGACAATATCCGAAACAGAGATATTGTTTCATGAGTTTGAAAATATGGCATTGTGGAAACCACTGATTCAAAGAGGGCGCATTAAAATGGCTAGCCGGGATATGGTGTTAAGAGATGCGTTCCATTACCAGCTTTCTGAGTATATCCAGCCTCTTGAGAAAGACGAGTATCAAAAGTTCCTAGGAGCAACAGGAGATGAACTTGAAAGACTTATGGAGGAAAATAAAGATGTGCTTAAACGGCTAAAGGAGCGTAATTAAATGGAAGGCCTGGTGTATCTTACGCTTGAGCAAGCAGAGCGCACACACGAGAAGACAATCCAATATAGTGGCGGTGGAACTTATGAGCATTTTGATTTAGGACGGTTGGAGAGCGTTTTACATAATATACAAAACGATGATTACTATCCAACGTTTGAGGAAAAACTGACGCACCTCTTTTTTTGTGTTTGCGAATTTCATTGCTTTGCCGATGGTAACAAACGTCTCGCCATAACACTGAGTGCGCAGTTTCTTTTGTTAAATGGTTATATGGCGGTAGCGAAAAGCTTTTTTACGGTGATGGAAAATATCAGCTATCAGGTTGCTGCTGGGAAAATCGATAAAGACCTGTTGCTTCGAATAATTACCGCCGTGATGGATGGCACATATGATACAGATGAGGAACTGAAAATTGAGATTATTCATGCGACCGAGTAGCCAATCAACAGAATACTTCCTTTAGCGTCATGGTAAAATGCCGCACGATGCCTGCATCGGCCACCGTGCGGCGTTTTCCTTCTGTTTCACCCTCTCCCGTATTCCCACGGCTAAGACCTACCATTTCGTCACTATGTACTACCCCCACCCCTGCCTCTTAGCCAAATCGCCCATTGCAAAGCAGAATCTTTCCCACCGTGCCAATGTTATCTGTGACGGGTCGCCTTCACGTATTCTCAGTGTTCTTCGTATCTCCTTGGGTATGACTACGCGGCCCAGCTCGTCAATCCTCCGCACTATTCCGGTTGCCTTCATGGTTCTCTATTCCTCCTGAATAATTCATTTCCATGCTTGCCATATCATGTTTTGTATCGGTAGTATGCGGAAGGATAAGGGGGATTATGCATGAAAGCAAACTATTATGCAGCGGTGCAAAGTTTTTTGCAATTGACGCTGCATTATACGAATGCTAAGATTTAGCTATAAAGTTAGTTGTCGATAACCTTATTGTTTTTCTGTATTTGTGGTTTATATTTTTAGCGGAGGATAGCTATGCTGGAACATTACCTTGACCAACTTGGCGATATGCTGCACCTGTGTGCGGATACAGACGGCATACTTATCGTCAATAAACAAGGCGTTATTGAATACCACAGCATGCCCATGCCCGCCTATTACACACACGAGGACACCGTAGGAAAACATATATTAGATATTTACCCAAGCCTTACCGAAGAAACATCCACCATACTTACCGTGCTGCGCACAGGCATTCCTTCTTATCAAAAAGTGCAGCGCCTTATAAACGACCGCGGGCAAAACGTAACGCTTGAATCAACAACTCTACCTATAATAGTTGGCAGCAATGTTGAAGGCGTTGTAGATTCATCTCACTTTTTTGAAATAGGCCACCGGGTAGTGCGCAGCGGCCCTAATGGCGAGCTTTCAACGCTGGACAGTATAATAACCGAAAACACATGCATGAAAAAGCTGAAACAGCGCATATGGGACGCCGCGCAAACCAATTCTCCCGCCATTATATACGGCGAAATAGGCACGGGCAAAAAGCTTGCGGCAGAGGCGCTTCATCGCGAAGGCCCGCGCGCAAACGGCCCGTTTATAGTGCAAAACTGCGCCGCCATGCACGATGATGACAATTCGTTTTACTGCGAATCTGCCGGTGCTGAAAAGAATCTTTTTGAACTTGCGGACGGCGGCACGCTGCTTCTGGATGAATTTGATTGCCTGAGCCACACATTGCAGACGAAGCTTATAAAGGCCCTCAGCCGCAATAAGCGCCACGCTATCAATGCGCCGAACGCCGCGTATGACGTGCGCGTAGTTGCCGCCATGAACGATGATCCTTATGCCGCCCTGCGCGAAAAACGGCTTAGGGAAGATCTTTATTATAAGCTTGGCGTTATAAAATTGCGAATGCCTCCGCTTAGGGAACACGCTGACGATATACCGCTGCTGATGCGCTATTTTATCGATAAATATAATCTCGAGATGAAGCGAAGCGTGCACGTTGTGAGCAGCATGGTTGAGAGCATACTTCGCCAGTATAGCTGGCCGGGTAACGTTCAGGAGCTAAAAAATGTTATAGAGGGCGCGCTCGTATCCATGCGTTCCGATACACTCAGAATAAACGACGTCCGGGAGGTGCTGCTTTCCGTATCCGGCCGCGGTTCTCTCCCCGGTATGCTGGATAGCACTCCTCCCGCCAATTCCGAAAGCTTTTCTTTGAATGAAGCGCTTGAAAATTACGAAAAAGGCATAATACTGCAAGCGTTGCAGGAAACTCACTCCATATCCCAGGCAGCAAGAAGGCTTGGCATTTCCCGTCAAAATCTTCAATACAGGCTGCAAAAATACAATATCTGACCTCCACGCTAACTGAATCTTTAATACACTTTGAAGGAGAATGGACAATGCGCAGATTATGGTACAACGCAACTGTTGCCAGCATGGATGGCAGCATGAACGCCTATCAGGCCATCGGCACGGATAGCGGCAAAATAGTGTTCCTTGGCAGCAACGCGAATGCCGAGCGCCAAAACTGGGACGAGAAGCGCAATATGAACGGGGCTATGATATTGCCCGGATTCAATGATACCCATATGCATATGCTCTATTATGCCACATTCAGCCGCAGCGTTATGCTGTTCGGTGTGGATTCGATAGACGGCATGGTTGGACGGCTGCGCAATCGAATAGCAAAAGAACAACCTTCTTATGTAATAGGCGTGGGCTGGAACCAGGAGTACATGAAGGAAGGCCGCCTTATTACAAAGGCAGACCTTGACCGTGTATCGCGCGACATACCCGTATTTGCCGTGCGCGCATGTATACATGTTGCCGCATGCAATAGCGCAGCACTTGAACTGATAAGCAAAGCGGAGCTTAGCGATGATATTCGCGTCGGTATAGATTACGCTACCGGCATACTTCGTGAAAGCGCCGTTGGGCTGTACCGCACGGTCGTGCCGCCGCTTAGCGATGCGGAAATAGAATCGCTTATACTCGACACTCAAAAGAAGCTGAATGCGGACGGCATAACCGCCATACACACAGATGACCTTGCCTCCGTCCCCGGCGTTGAAGGCGAAAGGCTTCTTAGCATATTCAAGCGCATGGATGACGAAGGCAAGCTTACCGTTCGCATTATAGAGCAGGCGCAGGGCTATGGCGACGGTTTCAAAAACGTGCTTGCCATGCGCGACGCCACTCTTAACTCAGGCGGACTTTTCCGCGTATATACCCGTAAATTGCTGCTTGATGGTTCCCTTGGCGCAAAATCCGCCGAAATGATAAACGGCTATATTGACGATCCTTCAAACCACGGCATAGCAAATTTCAGCGTGGATGAGCTTTATCATCTCATTCGCGAAGCCAATGCCAACCGCATGGACGTTGCCGCTCACGCAATAGGCGATTTGGCCTTGAAACAGCTTTGCGACATATTTGAGCGCGTGCTCAATGAAGATCCATGGCCGCAGCATAGGCACGGCGTTGTACATGCGCAGATAACCACGCCGGAGCTGCTTGGCCGTATGAAAAAGCTGGGGCTTCAGGCGTATATACAGCCCATTTTTATAGACGCAGACATGAACGTAGTCGCGGAACGCATCGGCGAAAAACGCGCAGCAGAATGCTACCAATGGAAAACCATGCGCGATATGGGCATACATACAAGCGGCGGGTCGGACTGTCCTGTTGAGCCGTTCAACATTCTCGACAATATGCGCAGCGCTATCACGCGGAAGAACCGCGCCGGCACAAAAACATATCTTATTGATCAGGCTTTGAGCACCGCGGACGCAATACGCCTGTTCACAAGCGATGCCGCATGGGCCGCGCGCGATGAAAACATACGCGGCACGCTTGAAATAGGCAAACTTGCCGATATGACAATACTCGACAAAAACCTTTTCGCAATCAATCCTGATACCTTTACAAGCGTAAACGTTTTAGAAACCGTTGTAAACGGCATTACGGTATTCCAAGCGTAACAGCCGTTGCATATACAAAACAACATAAGAAGGAGGATATGCATGACAAACAAAATATTGGAAAAAGCCATCGGCATTAAGGATCAGCTCATTAGCGACCGCAGGGCACTGCACAGGATTCCCGAATTTGGTGTATCCACGCCTAAAACGGCCGCGTATGTAACCGCGCGCCTTAATGAAATGGGCATACCGAATCGCCATTGCGGCATACATCGTCCAGAGGACAGGGAAATTGCCGTGCTTTCCGGCTGCCCCGATGCTCCTGATTCAACGGGCGTAGTGGGCCTTATTGGCAAAAGCGGCCCGTGCTTTATGCTGCGCGCCGATATGGACGGGCTTCCCATTAAGGAAGAAACCGGCCTTGATTACAGTTCCGAAAACGACTGCGGGCATATGTGCGGCCATGACGCGCACGCGGCAATGCTCCTCGGCGCGGCAAGGATACTTAAAGACATGGAAGCCGAGCTTCCCGGTCAGATAAAGCTTATGTTCCAGCCCGGCGAAGAAATGGGCTATGGCTCAAAAACCATGATAGAGGATGGTTTGCTTGAAAATCCCCCCGTTGAGGCAGCTATGGCGCTGCACGTTTGGCCGCAGATGGACGTTGGACAACTCTATTTCAGTCCCATCGTTACCTCCGGCTCAATGGCCACGTTCTATATCGCAATAGAAGGTAAGGGCGGGCATTCTTCCGAGCCGCAAAAGACAATAGACCCCGTTATGATAGCAAGCGAGCTGAGCAGCGCGCTCAATCTTATCATCCCGCGCGAAGTAAATCCCGATATATTTGCCACTCTTACCGTGGGGCTTATAAAGTCCGGCACCGCATCAAACATAATCCCCGGTACGGCAGAAATGGCCATATCCATAAGGACGCTCGATCCGGATGTATATGATTATTTGCTTAAACGCGTGCCCGAAGTTGCTAATGGCTACATCACAGCATGGCGCGGCAAGTATACGCTGAGGATACACAAAACGCCGGGTACCGTATGCAATGCCGCCCTTTCCGCAGAAATGAGCAAATACGTTGGTGAAATACTCGGGCAGGAAAACGTCTGCCAGGCGCCGCCCATGAAAGGTGCGGAAGATTTTGCGTATGTAAGCAAATGCGTTCCGTCCTTCTTCGGCTTCCTTGGTGCGGGCGGTGCGGATTATTACCCGCTGCATAACAGCCGCACCATAATTGATGAAAACGTGCTCCCCTACGGCGCGGCAATACTTGCCAACTGCGCCGTGGAGTGGCTAAATTCTCATAAATAATTAAAAGGAGATAAACCAATGAGCGACAACACCAAGAAGAAAAAGCAGTTCCGTTTGCCGCATATGTATCTGGTAATTGCGATACTTATGCTGTTCGTCAGCCTGCTGACCTATGTTGTTCCCGCCGGCTCATATACCCGCGGAGACAATGGCGCCGTCGATCCCGACAGCTTCACCTATACCGATAGTTCACCCGTCGGCATACTCAGCTTTTTTACATCCATCCATAAGGGCTTTGTGGACAGTGCGAGCATAATTGCCACCGTGCTGCTGGTTACCGGCTGCATAGAAATCCTCAATGCCACCGGAACGTTTTCCGCGGGCATACAGCGCATGATACGCGGGGTCAAAGGCAAAAACATTGTGGTCGTAATATTGTTTTACACCATATTCACCGCCATGGGCGTTATAGGCTACCTTGATGGCCTGTATCCCTTCTATGCAATAGTTATTTCAATATTCATGAGCCTTGGTTACGACCGCATGGTCGGCACCGCGATCATAATGCTTTCCACGGCCGTGGGCTTCACCAGCGGCCTTGTGAACCCCTATACCACCGGCATAAGCCAGACCCTCGTGGGCCTTCCCATGTATTCCGGCCTTGGCTTCCGCTGCATAGGCCTTGTAGTGTTCTATGTTATAGGCCTGTTCTTCCTTGTTCGCTATGCGCGTCAAATTGAAAAAGACCCCGCGAAGAGCATAATGGGCGCCAACTTCCGTGAAGAGCAGGTTGCCCCGCTCAAAATGCAGGAAGGTCTTGATTTCAATGCCAAGCGCATAATAACCCTTGTCGCGTTCGTCGCCAGCATAGTGCTAACCGTTATAGGTGCGCTCAACTGGGGCTGGGGTATGCCTGAAATAGCCGCGCTGTATTTCCCCGTTGTAATATTGGCCGTTATTCTTTTCAAGATGAATCCCAACGAAGCCTGCGGTCACTTCATAAAGGGTATGCAGAACGTTGTCGGTACCACGCTGGTTATCGGCCTTTCCCGTTCGGTATCCGTGCTGCTCTCCTCCGGCAACATAATCGATACGTTTATACACGCCATGTCCTCCATGCTTAGCGACACAAATCGTATCGTTACCCTGCTTGTAATATACCTGTTCGTAACTCTGTTCAACTTCTTCGTGGCTTCCGGTTCCGGCAAGGCCATGATGATGATGCCCATAATGCGTCCCTTGGGCGAAATACTCGGCATCAATCAGCAGGTAATGGTTCTTGCCTATCAGTATGGCGATGGCCTTACCAACACCTTCTGGCCCACCAGCTCCGTTGCGCAGCTTTCCCTGTGCGGCATGGACTACGGCAAGTGGATAAAGTTTGCCTGGAAGGTATATCTCTGCCTCATAGCCGCGGCCTTCGTGCTGATCGTAATCGCAGACAAAATCGGCTACGGTCCGTTCTAAGCCGAATAAACGGCATAAGCAATACCCACGCAGGAGCTTCCCGCGTGGGTATTTATTTGCATCGGTTTATTCTTTCCTCACTCAAACTTCGGCGTATACATGCTCTTGCCGTGCAGCTTGAACAGTTTACCGTTGGCTATAACGGTATCTATCGCAAGCGCGTCGCTCAGCAGCAGTATGTCCGCGCAGGAGCCTGCGGCAAGAAGGCCCTTGTACGGGTAAAGCTTCAGTGCCTTGGCGGGGTTCTCGGTAAGCACCCGTATGGCGTCCGAATACTTGTAGCCGAATTCGTTCACCATGGCGCATATCACGTCGTGATCGGCGCTCACGCGGCCTGCGGTGATGCCTATTAGTTCCTTCTTTTCGTTCCACATGGGCAGGCTGCCGTTCCCGTCGGAGCTGAGCGTTACCCTGTCCTTGGGCGCGCGGGAGAAGGCTGTGTTCAGTATACCCGCAACGTATGAAGGATTGGTGCCGGCAGTAAAGTCTATGTAGCCGCCAAGGCTTGCAAGGGACTTTGAGAACGTGCCCATTGTTATGTCCACTTCTTTTTCAAGGCCGAAATAGCTTGCCGTGCCGCGGCCGCCCTTGCCTATAACGCCAAGGCCGTGCGCATCATCCACCATTACGCGGGCCTTATACTTATGCGCAAGCTCCGCAATGTCCGGCAGGCGGCAAATGTCCCCGCTCATGCTGAACACGCCGTCGGTTACTATCAGCTTTCCCGCGTCTGTCGGGGTTTCCGCAAGGCGCTTTTCAAGATCCGCCATGTCGTTATGGCGATAGCGCGTAACCTTTGCATAGCTTAATTTGCAGCCGTCGTAAATGCTGGCGTGGTTTTCGCGGTCGTTGAAAATATAGTCCTGCCGGCCGCAAATGGCGCTGATTATGCCAAGATTGGATTGAAAGCCCGTTGAAAACGTTACGCAGTCCTCGGTGCCCAAAAAATCGGCCAATTCGCGCTCCAGCTTGTTGTGAAGATCGAGCGTGCCATTAAGGAAGCGGGAACCGGAGCAGCCGGTGCCGTATTTCTTCATGGCCTCCACGCCCGCGTCTATGACCTCCTGGTTCACGGTAAGCCCAAGATAATTGTTGCTTCCAAGCATTATCCTGCGCTTGCCCTCCATCATCACCTCTATATCCTGCTTCGATTCAAGCTCGTGAAAATAGGGATATATTCCCTTATCCACAAGCTCGCGGATATAGACGTACTCCTCGCATTTTTTGAATAATGGCATATAAGTCCTCCAAAATAAAATATCGCCGCCGCGCCCGTAGTAAATGATAATAAAGCAGCGCGGAAGCAAAAGCCTATGATTCACTAATTATCCGTGTTTATGGGCAAATTGTCAAGCGTATGCGGCATAAATTGCCGTTCCGTGCGGTTAAACGTTTACGGTTTGTTCATATAAATGCATGCAATATGCCCTTGTGACGGATTCCGTATTCGTGTATGATTATATCAAACGCTTCTTCATATAAAGGGGGTTGAGCATGAAAAGAGGATACCGTTTTGTTGCGTGCGCGCTGATATTGGCGCTTATGCTGCCGCAGGCCGCTTTCGCGCAAGGCGCAGAGGGCTTCGGCCAAAACGTGCGCATAAAGCTTTCAATAGGCGACAGGACAAGCTTTAAGTTCACTCCGGTGGGCGAGTTTACACTGCTTGAGGACAGCGGCGTGAAAGTAGGCACGGAGGAGCTTACCGTTAAGGCCGTAGGCGGGCGGGTAAGCATTGAATTTGCGAACAAAACCGTCACCGCGCCGTCGCTTACGCTAAAAAGCGCACATTACGGCGAACGCACGGACTATATCCGCCTGAGGAACAGTGAACACGGCACCTGCACATACCTTGGCGATATAACGTTCGACGTTGTGGAAGGCAGCCTACGCGCCATAAACACGCTGCCTATGGAGCAGTATCTTTACGGCGTTGTGCCCAACGAAATGAGCAACTCCTTCCCCATAGATGCGCTGAAGGCGCAGGCGGTGTGCGCGCGCAGCTTTGCGTTAAGCCGCTGCTACCGCTATCAGTCCCGCTCATACGATTTGGTGGATACTTCAAAGGATCAAACCTATCACGGCTATGCCAGCAAAAACCGCCGCGCTATAGCCGCCGTGGACGCAACCGTAGGAGAGCTTTTGACATATGAAAACAAAATAGTGGAGGCGTACTATTCCTCCTCGAACGGCGGGCAGACGGATACGCCCAAAAACGTGTGGGACAGCGACGAGCCGTTTTACGCCATAGTTGACGACCCGTATGATTTGATGAACGCATCGAGCATAGAGGAGCTTTCCTTCATTCCCGATGAATTTACGGACGAAACGCGCGCCATGATGGACGCTGAGGTGCTCTCGGCAATTCAGCGCGCCGCAAACGAAGCCGCGGGCGAAAGCGTAACGCTGCTTTCAACAATTGCGGTAACTCCGGCCGAGCCGGAGCACGAAGGCGGCAGCCGCTGCTATACGCGAATTGATATTGCCCTCGCCGTATCAAACGGGCAGGAGGAAGGCCAGCTCACCGTAAGCCTTGCAATAGGCGACCTTTCATTCGGAAGCTTCAACAACACGTTGGGAAAAATAGGCGCGCGTAAAACGCGGCTTAGGATGAGCGGCGCGGAGCGCACAGAGGGCGGATGGAACATAACCATGCGCCGCTGGGGGCACGGCGTGGGCATGAGCCAAAGGAGCGCGCAGGTACGCGCCCGCCTTGGCCAGAGCTATGATGAAATACTCGCCTTTTATTATATAGACACAAAGCTTGGCACGTTCACGGATTACGCATCCGCGCCAAGGATAGAAAGCGATAAATACGCCGTATCCGCCGCAGCCATAACGGGCGTTGCGCCGGGCACAAGCGCGGAGGATATGCTCAAGAACATGACCTGCGCCGGAGGGACGCTTAGCATAATGAGCGCAAAGGGCGCGGAAACAGCGGGCACGGTAGGCACGGGCTGCTTCGTAAGGATAAGCTATGAGGACGGCGCGAAGTATTGCGATATACCCATAGTGATATTCGGGGACACGGACGGCAGCGGCAAAATAGACACGGACGACATAGTTGCCATACAGAAGCATATGCTGCACGTAAAGCTTCTCGGCGGGGCATATCTTGCCGCGGCGGACGCGGATCACAACGGCAAAATTGAACTTGGCGACATAATAACGCTGCTGCGCCATATAAACGGCGATGGCAAGCTGAAGCAGGAGGGCTAACCAATCATGACAAAAAAACTTACGGCTATAATACTATCCCTTTTGATAATGCTTATCTGCTCCGCAGCGTATGCGGACGCTTCCCTTGACGCGCAGGCGGACAAGGCGCAGGTAAGCGCGGGAGACACCGTTACCGTGACAATCACCCTGAAGGGCGATAAGCTTGCCGCTGCGGAAGGCAGCTTCGCATACGACACGAGCCTTTTAAGCTTTGAAGAAGCCGAGGGCGGCGCGGGGGACGGCTACATAAGCATGGTTTCCCTTTCAAAGGGCGGCGAAAGCAGCCTGAGCGCGCGCATAACGTTCAAGGCGCTTGCAGAGGGCAACGCGGAAGTAGCCTTCAGCATCACGAAGATACTCAATTACAGCGGCAAAGAGCTTGGCGCGGCGGAGCAGAAAGCTTCCGTTACAATACTGCCCGGGCCTGAGCCCACGCCCACGCCCGAACCCATAAGCTACGCCAAAGAAGGTGTAAAGGCCGAAAACGTTGAAGGCGCGGAAGGCGACATGTTCGTTTGGCGCAGCATAGAAAACGTGACCATACCTTCGCGCTACACGGAAAGCGAATATACCTACCACGGCGAAACCGTTGCCGCCGCAGCCGTTGCGGACAGCGACGCGCCGCTGCTCCTTTACGTTACGGATGACACGGGCGCGATAGGCGGATACTACATATACGATGAAGCGAAGGACAGGCTTTATCCTTACCAGACTGTATCCAGCACATCAAAATCCTATATAATACTTGAGCCTGATGAGGGCGTGAGCGCGCCGGAGGGCTTCAGCGAAACCATGCTGACCATAGACGAAACGCAGTACCGCGCATGGGTATCGAGCGACGCGCAAGGCGAAGTATATCTGCTTTATGCCCGCAACCCAAAGGGCGAAACGGGCTTTTATACATACAGCGTGGAGGACAGCTCCATGCAGCGCTACGCCGTTATGCCTGCGCGCCCGGTGATCGACACAAGCGCACCCGCCGAAACCGCAGCGCCCGAACCCGCCGAACCTGCCGCCACAGCGGAGCCGGAAACTCCCGCGGCAAACGGCGCGGACAATACGCTGCTGTATATAATGATAGCGGTGGCCGTTTTGCTTGCAGCCGCGCTGGTGTACGTTATTGTGCATCATAAATGCGAGGAGCAGAAGCGCCGCGAACGCATCGCCCGCCGCCGCGCGGAGCGCGAAAACGCCATGAAGGCCGAATAATCATAGTTCATCAGCAGCCCCC
>ENA-OPWH01001045-OPWH01001045.1-human-gut-metagenome-genome-assembly--contig:-NODE-1045-length-18391-cov-3.662631_pt1 | contig 18391 bp, 15 predicted proteins | sample MGYA00241506_ERZ502004 | MGnify/ENA primary metagenome ERZ502004 (study PRJEB25962, sample SAMEA2043049) | human gut metagenome | biome: human gut; feature: human-associated habitat; material: faeces... | reverse complement strand
GAAAACTGTAATTAGACATCCGATTAAGAAAGCATAAAATCGGAACTTGAAGAGGGAATTAAGATGAAAGACGGAAAACATCCAAACCCCAACACAATCCATCCAATTGCAGGGTATGATAAAGAAATATATGTGAAGCCGACGATTACAAATCCGAATATTATTGTCGGGGACTTTACTTATATTGCCGATTCGGATTTTGAAAGTCATGTTTCACACTTATACGAGTGGAATGATGACAAACTCATCATCGGAAAGTTCTGTCAAATCGCCGCCGGAGTTGAGTTTGTGATGAACGGTGCAAACCATCAGATGAACGCCGTCTCTACATTCCCGTTCTATACCTTGGAGGGGTGGGAAATGTTACCGCCTGCAAAGACGGATCTGCCATTAAAAGGAGATACCGTTATCGAAAATGATGTTTGGATCGGGCAAAATGCGGTGATTCTCCCCGGCGTTTACATTGGAAACGGAGCGATCATTGGTGCAAACAGCGTAGTGGGCAGTGATGTTGCACCATATACAAAGGTCGTTGGAAACCCCGCAAGAGCGATTCAAAAGCGCTTTGATGATGAACTGATTGAATTGCTGCTTAAATTCAAGTGGTGGGATAGGAGCGTTGATGAAATCAACCGGCTAATTCCAATTTTGACTTGCAGTGATTTGGATAAAGTGAAAGCTGAAATCAAGAAGCAATTAGGCTGACAAATTCCAGTTTGTCGAACTGATGCAGTGATAAAAGGAGGCACAGGAGTTGAAACAACGCACTTATATTGCAATCGATCTCAAGAGCTTCTATGCCTCCGTCGAATGCCGTGATAGAGGCTTAGATCCTCTGGACACAAACCTTGTTGTCGCGGACGAAAGCCGGACTGACAAAACCATTTGCCTTGCTGTTACCCCATCCCTCAAGAGTTATGGTATTTCAGGACGCGGCAGATTGTTTGAGGTGAAGCAGCGTGTCAAAGAAGCGAACGCAGGAAGACAGCACGATGCACCGGAACGAAAGCTCGAAGGATCATCGCATTTCTTTTCTGAGCTGCAAGCTAATCCTGAGCTTGCGATTGACTTCATCATCGCACCGCCGCAAATGGCTCGGTACATGGAGATCAGTACGCGGATATATGAGGTCTACATGAAGTATGTTGCGCCGGAAGACATTGTGGTTTACTCCATCGACGAGGTGTTTATGGATGTGACGGATTATCTGAACACCTATCATCTCACGCCACATGATCTTGCGATGAAGATGATCTTGGATGTGCTTGAGACAACCGGTATCACCGCAACCGCCGGGATTGGAACAAACCTTTTTCTCAGCAAAGTTGCGATGGATATTGTGGCAAAGCACATTCCGGCAGATAAAAACGGTGTTCGCATTGCAGAGTTGGATGAGATGAAGTTTCGCCGTGAGCTTTGGACGCACCAGCCGCTCACAGACTTTTGGAGAGTCGGTAGAGGCTATGCAAAGAAGCTCGAAGAAAACGGAATGTTTACGATGGGCGATGTTGCCCGATGCTCGGTGAAAAATGAGGACTTGCTTTACAAACTTTTCGGCAAGAACGCAGAACTGCTGATCGACCATGCGTGGGGCTGGGAGCCTTGCACGGTTGAAGCAATCAAAGCCTACAAGCCCAACACCAACAGCTTAGGCTCAGGACAAGTCCTGCATTGCCCCTATGAGGCTGAAAAGGCAAAGCTCGTCCTCCGTGAGATGGCTGATCTTCTCGTGCTGGACTTGGTGGACAAAGGACTTGTGACAGATCAAATCGTCATCACAGTTGGCTACGATATAGAAAACCTCACCGATCCCGAACGAAGCCGAAAATATCACGGGACAGTTGTAAAAGACCATTACGGACGGCAGATACCAAAGCAGGCGCACGGCTCAATCAATCTTGACGGTCACACATCATCTACGAAGAAAATAATGTGTGCTACGGCAGAACTCTTTGATAGGATCGTGGACAAGAATCTTCTTGTGCGTCGGCTGAATATCACAGCAAATCATGTTGTTCCAGAAGCAGACGCGCCAGTGAAAAACGGAGGCTATGAGCAGCTTGATCTCTTCACAGATTTCACTGCCTTAGAAGCACAACGAAAGCGCGAAAAAGCAGAGCTGGATCGGGAAAAGAAAATGCAACAGGCAATGCTCATCATCAAGAAGAAGTATGGAAAGAACGCCATACTCAAAGGCATGAACTTGGAGGAAGGCGCAACCGCAAAGGACCGCAATGAGCAGATTGGTGGGCATAAGGCGTAAGGAGAATAGATATGACACGAGACAAATTCAAACTGATTCACAGTGAGTTGATAATGCAAGTTCAGTGTATTGAGCATGACTTGAAGTTGATTTATGCCGGAATGTGCAAGGGTGATTTTGACAAAAACCTTGATGCTCTTGAAAAAGTAAATCTGGGGTCAATGATAAAAAAAGTAAAGGAATTAGATTATAGCGATGGACACCCCGATCTTACTAAACGGGACTATATGTTGTTGGAGAAAATTCGAGAAATCCGAAATTATTGGTGTCACCAATGCTTTATTGACTATGTTTACATATCCGATGACTACGCGCGTGAACGCAAATTCCAAGAGATTGCTAAACGATTGAGTGAAGACGAAAATCAAACATGGGAGTTACACCAACACTTACAGCAGCTTCGTAATAAAACACTTGAGATATACAACAGGATCTAAAAGAAAGGTGGTGCGGCATGAATTACTCTGAGCAAAAATATGGAGATATTCTTAATATGCCTCACCATGTCTCTGCAACCAGACCGCAGATGCCGATGTCAGATCGTGCAGCTCAGTTTTCTCCGTTCGCAGCTCTCACTGGTTATGATGCTGCTATCAAAGAAACCGGGCGTCTGACCGACACAAAGATTGAGTTGGATGATGAAGAACTCCATAGCCTAAATTTGAAGTTTCAGTTTCTTGTGGAGCACCTTGAAGATGAGCCGGAGGTAGCAGTCACATATTTCAAAGCAGATGAGAGAAAAGCCGGTGGTGCTTATCTTGAAGCAACAGGCATCGTGAAAAAGCTGGATGATTTTGAGCGGCTGATTACCATGCAGGACGGCACAAAGATTCCGATGGATGACATTCTGACCATTGAGAGTGATGCGTTCTCATCGCTTGAACAATACTAAAAAGACGCTTTCGAGCGTCTTTTTCTTTTACGCGTGAGACAAAAACGCGGAATTTGTCCGTTGTATTACGAAGGGGTATTTTACGGGGGACTTCCAACTAAGATTACGATTTTAGAGAATAGCAAGCACAGCCGGTGTATATACACACGGCGATTTTGGATTAAGGAAACCCTCCCCTTAATCCCGAAAATGCTTGTTGGGATGTCTCCCAAACCCTCTATCTTTATGAAAGGACAAACCGCTTATGGCAAACAGAACACGACCAAATCAGATACTCTTCTTTGTTTCAGATGACGAGAAACGGATTATCAAAGGAAAGATGAAACAGCTTGGTACAAACAACATGGGAGCGTATCTTCGCAAGATGGCGATTGACGGTTACATCATCAAAGTGGACTACACGCAGCAGAAGAAACTTGCCGCAGCAGTATCTCGCGCAGCGGCAAATATCAATCACATTTGCCGTCGAATCAACTCCACAGGACACTTCTATGAGGACGATGTTGCAGAGCTGAAAGAAAGGCAGGCTGAGATATGGCGATTACTAAAATCAAGCCAATCCGAGGAACTGTGAACAAGGCTCTCGCATACATTCTTGATCCGCAGAAAACAGATGACCAGCTCTATGTCTCTTCCTATGGTTGCGCTGCCAGCGATGCCGCAGCGAAGGAATTTGAGTGGACAAGAAATCTTGCTGCTCAACAAGGAATGCAGATGCCGAAGGTGATCGCCCGACATCTGATCCAATCCTTTGCGGTTGATGAAGTCACGCCGGAACAAGCGCATGAAATCGGTAAGCAGTTTGCCGACGAATGGCTCAAGGGAAAGTACGAGTATGTGATTGCAACGCACATCGACAAGGGGCATTGCCACAATCATATTATCTTTAACGCTGTCAACTATGTTGACTTCCATGCGTACCGAAGCAATAAGAAAACCTATCGTGAGATGCGGCATCTCAGTGATGAGATATGTGCTGAACACGGGCTGTCAGTTATTCCTCCCTCTCAGGGAAAAGGCATGGACTACAAGGAATACACCGAAGCCAAACGCGGTACAAGTTGGAAGCAAAAACTCAAGCAGACCATTGATCGCTATGTGATCACATCAAAGGACTACGATGAGTTTTTGAAGCTGATGCAGGACGCCGGATATGAAATCAAAACCGGCAAATACATCTCCTTCCGTGCCGAAGGGCAAGAGCGTTTCACCCGTGCAAAAACCATCGGAGATAACTACACCGAGGACCGGATCAAGGAACGCATTCAAGGACGCAATGCCCGCAGACGGCAGATGCAGAACGGTAGGAAGAACATCTCTCTCATCAGCGATATTCAAAACAGAATTAAGCAGATCGACAGCAAGGGCTTTGAGCATTCTATGAAGATTAAGATCCTCAAAGAAGCCGCCAGAACGCTCAATTACCTCACTGAGAACGAGCTACTTCAATATGCCGATCTTGAAAAGAAAGTCGAAGACATTCATAGTTCTTATGAGCGTACCGGCGCTGACTTGAAAGTCGTTGAAGCGCAGCTCCGAAAGGTGCAGCCGCTTATCAAGAATATCTCAACCTATCAAAAGCTCAAGCCGGTCTATGATGCCTACTCAAAGACGAAGAACAAGCAGAGTTTTCGAGCTGCGCACGAGGCAGAGCTTGTCGTTTTTGAAGCAGCAAAGAGTACATTGCTTGCTATGCAAGATGGTGAAAAACTTCCAAGTATGAAGTCTCTGCAAGCCGAGCAGCAACGCCTTTTGGAAGAGCAGCAGCGTCTCTACGACGAACGAGCAAGGCTCAAAAAAGAGGCTAAAGTGATTGATACCATGAAGGCAAATGTCGATGATTTTCTCAGTCCAACGCTTTCACAGGAGCATGAAAAAGCCAAAAGTAGCGAGTTGGAATAACCACCAAAGCCTGAGCCGTATGAATAAATCGGCTCAGGCTTTCTTCTTCGTAATGCGCTCCATGAACTTGAAATATATTTTGAATTTTTGGAGCATCGTATTGAAAATTTGAAGCGTTTGGTGTATAATATAATGAGTCTCACTATAAGCGTTTGAGAGAGGTGCTTTTATGAAGATAAGCTATAAGAAATTATGGGTCATGCTCATTGAAAGAGAGATCCCAAAATCAACTTTACGCAAGGATATAGAGCTGTCTCCTGGCACGATGAGTAAGCTCAATAAGAACGAGGATGTAGCTCTCTCTGTTCTACTGCGCATTTGCGACTATTTGAATTGTGACATTGGAGATATATGTGAAGCTGTGCGAACGGGCAAGAAGTAGGTCCGAGTTTTCGTGCGGCTATTTTGTTATAGGTAGAGAAAAATACCTCAGCGAAAGGAGCATATATGAATGTCCTTGAGAATGCTGTGACTGAGAAAAATGCCCTCGTTGAAGCGGAGGCGTTTCCCACAGATGATCGAGTCACCTACAAAGACAGCACCTATGAAATTGTTTCTAAGGTTGCATATTTGATTGGTGTTCCGAAACGAATTTTTGATAATGAGCATGAAGCACCCAAAATAGAGATATACGAAAAACTTGATGCAGACAAAACGGCACGGATAATCCGTCATTTGTGTATCATAAGGACAGCGATTGAAAGAAACTTCAAGCATATCAACGAGCGCATGAAGTTTAGTTATCTCTCAATCAGCAGTATGCCGGAATATGTGCCGCAGGATAGCCTTCAACAACTAAATGCGGATGGCATTAGTTTTATAAAGAAGTCCAGCACGAAGCTAAGTCAGCATATCGTTGAGATAAACAAGCTGATTTCTGATCGGATCAATAATTGCAAGAAGCTATTTCCTCTTTGGCTGAATTGGCTGTATGTAAAAAACCTCTTTCTCATGCCAGATGGCTTGAAAGAGGAAGGGACAAAAGCAGCAGCAGATATTTATTACGCTCACTTGCTCTTTTATCCTTACCAGATGTATATAAACTGGGAACCGGAGGATGTCGGTAATCTGCTCTATAACGATAAAAAATTCGTGACGCTGCTTTATCAAATGAACGGTGACTACTTTACAGAGTACAGTAAAGTTTCTGATGCTGGAAGTTACATTAAAGGAAGCATCTACGAGTTTATTGGTAGCAGCGAAAAGGTTGTCGTAGTGGTAGATTGTGAAAACTCTGATCCGTACAAGCTCTGCGCTACGCTCAAGAATCTTGACTATCAGTACACACAGAAGATAGCATCCATCATCCTGTTTGATGATGTGCATAGTGCATCTGCTTGGCGTATTCTGGATAGTTTTACCCACATCCCGGTCGAACACATGATGACCGAACGGGTAAAGCAGAACAAGTCTCTGGTCGATGTGATGCTGATTGCCCGAACTTGTCAGGAGCATTACAAAAACAATGTGGATTCCTTTATTTTGGTGTCCAGCGACTCCGACTATTGGGGACTGATTTCTTCTTTACCGGAGGCTCGGTTCCTTGTCATGATAGAGCGCGAAAACTGCGGACCGGATTTGAAGAACGCACTTGTCAATGCCGGTATATTCTATTGCTACATTGATGACTTCTACTCCGGCAATGCAGAGGATATTAAGATCGGCGCCCTGTTCAAAGAGATGTATCATTACATAGATCAGGCGGTGCGGCTGAATATCTACGAGATGTTCACAGAGGCGTTAAGAGCGACTCGAATTGAAATGAGTTCTTCGGAACAGAAACAGTTTGTGGACAAGTATTTGAAAACGATGCAAATGTCCATTGCGGATAATGGCGATGTGACATTGGAAATAAGACGAAAATGAGTCCGTTATATCGGACAGTAGCCGTGATAGAATAAAATGAGGATCGGTTGGCAACCAAAAATGATCCTCAAGTATTGGAGATGAAGATATGGCATACCAGAGCGAAGCGGCTCTTGAGCAACAATTCATAGAGCAGCTAAACAAGCAGGAATACAGCACAGTCGATATTCCTGATTATGACGCATTGGTGGAGAACTTCAAAGTTCAGTTTGAAGCCTTCAATGCGCCCAAACTTGATACGCCTATCACCGATAAAGAGTGGGAGCGTATCTTTAACCTCATGCTTGGAAAGTCCGTGTTCCAGAGCGCAAAAATTCTGAGAGACAAGTTTGTCCTTGAGCGTGAGGACGGGACGAAGGTTTACCTTTCCTTCTTCGATCAGGATCACACCAAGAATATCTTCCAAGTTACACATCAGACAACGGTTGTAGGCAAGTATGTCAACCGCTATGATGTAACGATTCTTGTGAATGGCTTGCCGTTGATTCAGGTCGAGTTAAAGCGCAGGGGGATTGACATTCGAGAAGCAGTCAATCAGGTCATGCGCTATAAGAAGCATTCCTATAACGGACTATATCACTTCATTCAGCTTTTCATTGTCTCCAACGGCGTTGATACCAAATACTTTGCCAACTCCGACAGGGACTTGATGTATAGCCTCGCCTTCTTCTGGACGGATTTCAACAACATCCGTATTACCAACCTGAAGGACTTCTCAATCTCTTTTCTGGCAAGGGATCACATCATCAAGATGCTGACACGCTATACCATCCTGAACGATACGGATAAGATTCTGATGGTTATGCGCCCCTATCAGGTGTATGCCGTAGAAGCCCTTATAAGGCAGGCTACGCTCACAAATCGCAACGCCTATATCTGGCATACCACCGGTGCAGGAAAGACGCTGACATCCTTTAAGACAGCTCAAATCCTCGCAGCCAATCCGAACATCAAGAAGGTTATCTTCCTTGTTGACCGTAAGGACTTGGACTCTCAGACCACCGAAGAGTTTAACAAGTTTGAGGCTGGCTCTGTGGATGTCACAGATCGCACAGACATTCTTGTGCGGCAAATGAAGGATAAGAACCGGCAGCTCATTGTCACGACGATGCAGAAGATGGCAAATGCCGTTAAGCGTCCTCAATACGAAAAGGTAATGGACGCATACCGTGACGAAAAGGTTGTCTTCATCATTGATGAATGCCACCGCAGCCAGTTCGGAGATATGCACAAGGATATTGTTCGGCATTTCAAGAAAGCGCAGTTCTTTGGCTTTACCGGTACGCCCCGTTTTGAAGTGAACGGAAAGACGGAGGGCAAGATCACACAGACCACCGAAATGCTGTTTGGGGAATGTTTGCATAACTATCTGATCAAGGATGCTATCTTCGATAACAATGTCCTCGGTTTCCATATTGAGTACATAAAGACGATGGAAGGCGATTTTGACTGGGACGATCCGACATTGGCTGACGCGATTGATGTTGGCGAACTCTATATGTCGGATGAGAGAATGTCCCTCATTGCAAACCACATCGTCCAGAACCACAAAGCCAAAACGAGAAATGGTCAGTACACGGCTATCTTTGCTGTTTCCTCCATTGAAGCTCTTGTCAAATATTACGACATCTTCAAGAAGATCAAACACGATCTGAACATCAGCGGTATCTTCTCCTATGGGCAGAACGAAGATGCCGAGGGCAAGGACGAGCATAGCCGAGATGCCTTGGAGCGTATCATCAAGGACTATAACGAGATGTACGGCACGAATTTCTCTACCGACACCTTCTCCGCGTATCACAAGGATATTTCAGATCGTGTCAAAGGCAAGAAAACGAAGTCTCTGGACATTCTCATTGTCGTAAATATGTTCCTGACCGGCTTTGACAGCAAGCAGCTCTCCGTGCTGTATGTGGACAAGGATTTGAAGTATCATGATCTGCTGCAAGCCTATTCTCGCACGAACCGTGTCGAGAAAGAAACAAAACCGTTTGGTATCATCATTTGCTACCGCAACCTCAAGAAACGGACAGATGATGCGCTGACGCTCTTCTCCAAGAGTCAGGACACCTCCGGCATTGTCGTTCCGGGCTATCAGTATTTTGTTGAGAAGTTCAATGAAATGGTTATGAAGCTCAAGGAAGTGGCACTCTATCCTGAGTCCGTCGATACCATGCAGAGCGAGGATGACCAGAAGAAGTTTGTCATCACTTTCCGCGAGCTGACAAAATACCTCCAATCTTTGCAGACATTCATTGAGTTCAGCTTTGATCAGGATGCACTCATCATGTCCGAGCAGGAGTATCAGGACTACAAGAGCAAGTATCTGATGCTTTACTCCCGGCAAAAAACTGATCGAGAAGTCGTATCTGTCCTGAATGATGTGGACTTCTGCATTGAGATCATGGAGAGTGACCGCATCAATGTTGCCTATATCATGAACTTGATCCGCAACATCCACTTTGATGACAAGAAGCAGAAGGACTACGACATCAAGCACATCAAGGAAGAATTGAGCAGGACGGATAACCCGCAGTTGCTTCGCAAGGTTGAAATTCTTCAAGCGTTCTTGGATCGTGTCGTTGTTGGTCTTGAAAGTGCGGATGAGATTGACGCTGCATACAACGACTTTGAAAATGAAGCGAAACGAGAAGAGATCGTTGCTTTCGCAAAGACTGAGGATATTGATTCCTCCATGCTGACGGACATCATCTCTGAGTATGAGTTTTCCGGCACAATGGATGCAGGAAACATCCGTGACCGCATTGAGAAGCCCATGCCGCTGCTCAAGAAGAGGTCTTTGGTCAACCGGATCGTCGAATTTATCCGGCAGCACACCGAGAAATACCAATAAGGAGAGAGAACAATGGATAATTCTATTCAGGCTCACCAGAAAGAGCTTTGCAACAAACTATGGGCGATGGCAAATGCCCTGAGAGGTAACATGGAGGCATACGAGTTCAAGAACTATATCTTGGGCATGATCTTCTATTACTACCTCTCCGACAAGACCGAGAAGTACATGGTTAATCTTCTCAAAGACGATAATATCAGCTACAAGGATGCTTGGAATGACGATGAATACAAGGCTGCCATCGCAGAAGAGGCTCTGCGTGACCTCGGTTACATCATCGAACCGGAGTATTTGTTCCGCAAGATGGTCAAGATGGTTGAGAACCGTTCCTTCGACATTGAGTTCTTGCAGAAAGCAATCAACGCTCTGATGGAATCCACTATCGGCAACGATTCGCAGGAAGACTTTGACGGATTGTTCTCCGATATGCAGCTCGATTCTACGAAGCTGGGGCATACCGTTAAAGACAGAAGTGCTGTCATGGCGAAAATCATTGCTTCGCTGGACGAGATCAATTTCAGCGTGGATGACACGAAGATTGATGTGTTAGGCAATGCCTACGAGTACCTGATCGGTCAGTTCGCTGCCACAGCCGGTAAGAAAGCCGGTGAGTTCTATACGCCTTCGGGTCCTGCCGAGCTGCTGTGCCGCCTTGCTTGTCTTGGCTTGACCGATGTTAAGGACGCAGCCGATCCGACTTGCGGTTCCGGCTCTCTGCTGCTTCGCCTCAAGAACTATGCAAATGTGCGTAACTACTACGGTCAGGAATTGACCTCGACCACTTATAACCTTGCCCGAATGAACATGATCCTTCGCGGCATCCCGTATCGTAACTTCAATATCTACAATGGCGATACGCTTGAGCATGACTACTTCGGAGACATGAAGTTCCGTGTTCAGGTTGCAAATCCTCCGTATTCTGCAAATTGGTCTGCTGATATGCACTTCATGGAGGACGAGCGTTTCAATGAATACGGCAAACTTGCGCCTAAGAGCAAGGCTGACTTTGCTTTTGTGCAGCACATGGTTTACCACATGGACGAAGACGGACGAGCTGTTGTCCTGCTGCCTCACGGCGTTCTGTTCCGGGGCGCAGCCGAAGAAGTGATCCGTAAGCACCTGATCCAAAAGCTGAATGTGCTGGACGCTGTTATCGGTCTTCCTGCAAACCTTTTCTTTGGCACGGGCATTCCGGTATGTGTTCTTGTCCTCAAGAGGGAGCGCAACGGCAATTCGGATAACATTCTCTTCATTGATGCGTCCAACGACTTTGAAGCCGGAAAGAATCAGAATATCCTCCGCGAGTGCGACATTGATAAGATCGTCGAAACCTACGAGCATCGTGTGGATGTCGATAAGTACGCCCATGTTGCCACTATGCAGGAGATTGAAGAGAACGGATTCAATCTGAACATTCCTCGCTATGTTGATACCTTTGAGCCGGAAGAGGAAATCGACCTCAATGCTGTTGCAGCAGAAATCCGCAATATTCAGGCTGAGATCAAAGGCATCGACGCACAACTGAAACCGTTTTTCGATGAGCTGGGACTTGATTTCCCCTTTGATGTGGAGGGCAAATAATTATGGCAAATGTATCCTCAAGTAACGGTCTTGAGAAGCGTCCGAAGCTCCGCTTTCCGGGCTTTGATGAGCCGTACAAACAATGTCGCATAGGTGATATTTACGCAGAAAGAAGTCAACGTGGAGCTTCTGACATGGAACTGCTTTCTGTCACGATGAACGATGGCGTTATGCCTCGCTCTGAGATTGAGAGCAAAGACAACTCAAGTGAAGACAAAAGCAATTATAAGGTTGTTCTTACGGGAGATATGGTCTATAACTCCATGAGAATGTGGCAAGGGGCAAACGGCATCTCTCCGTGTGATGGTATAGTTAGTCCTGCATACACAGTTCTAATGCCTAAAGTCCCGATTAGTAACGGCTATTTTGCAGCTTTCTTCAAAAGTCCTAACTTGATCAATGAGTTTAGAAGGAACTCTCAAGGCATGACTTCCGACACATGGAACTTGAAGTATCCTCAGATTGAAACAATCAAGGTCTGCATACCGGCTCTCTCAGAGCAAAAACGGGTATCAGATATGCTTGGTACACTTGAGCGAAGGATTGCAAAACAGGCACAGCTTGTTGATAACCTCAAGAAGTATAAAAGAGGTGTCGTTCGCACACTATTGACCCCTGATTCATGTTGTATTGCAGATGCAACATGGACTACGGCTAAGATTGGCGATTTGGGGTCATTTACAAAAGGCGCACCGTTATCAAAAGCAGACATAGCACCTGATGGAACTCCGTTTATCCTGTATGGTGAACTTTATACGACATATCATGAGGTGATAAATGCGGTTATACGCAGAACCCAAGCTCAACCCGAAAAGCAATATTATAGCCGTGTTGGAGACGTGATCATTCCCACCTCCGGTGAAACGCCGGAAGAAATATCAACCGCAGCGTGTGTTATGCTGCCAGATATAATTCTCGCTGGTGATCTCAACATATTCCGCAGTTCAAAAATTGACGGGCGGATTATGAGTTATATTTTGAATCATATCGTAAACGGACAAATTGCTCGGATTGCACAGGGAAAGTCCGTTGTTCACATTCAAGCAAGTGAACTTTCAAAGATAGAAATTAGCTACCCCGACTACAATACGCAGCGCAAAATGTTCAAAATATTTGACGCTCTCAATACAAGAACTGAAATTGCACAAAAGAAACTGATGGCTTTGCGTTGTATGCAAAAAGCTCTGCTACAACAACTCTTCATGTAAAGAGTCTCTGCATCAGGCCACTGCGGATACGGAGCAGCTTTTCAAGCACGGCTTGTGCGGAGTCAAGCCGCGCTTGGAATAAAGATAGATAACTTGCAATAGCTAATTGTTCCTCTGGATCAGAAGGCAATGTATGAACTGTATTAAAGAAACCATCCGTTGGAACATTAAGGAGTCCGTGATTTCTTGCACCCTCGGCGCAAATCTCATTAACGCCACGATGCCATTGAGAAGACTCAAAATACCATTTTGCAAGATCACTCAATACTATATCGTCTTTAACCCTAAAGCAAAGGTAGAGGGTTGAAACAGCCCCCATAGGATACAATTCGAGACGCTTGATAGAGCCAAATGGATAATCATTTGATGTACTACGATTGTAAGCGTATTCTCCAGAACGAAGCAAATAATACCCGCTCATGTCTGCACTTGCAACGGTCTTGGAAAAGAAATCTCGTTGATCAATCAAACCGTATTGCGCAGAGATAGTCAGCGGTATATCCGATTGCCCTCCATTTTTCCTCGTTACTCTCGTGGCAAAATCGGACAGTTTATATTTCTGCCAGTCCTTTCTCTTGTTACGAGGAATGAGTCTAACTTTTTGGGAAAATACCGTCTCAAACACACCTCTTTTATACTTCTTGAGGGCTTCGACCTTTTTTCGCTGAATATCAATTCGGCGGTCAAGTACGGTTAGAAAATCAACGATTTTCTGTTGCTCACGCAAAGGAGGAAAAACCACCGTCCCTGTTAGTACAAATGTATTGTTGACCTTCATATCATGTTTTGCGCCAATGTTAACCAGTGGTTTTAGAAACTTGTTAATCCGAAGATTGTTCGAGAAATAGAAATCAACAAACCTCGGAACAACAGTTTTTAAGGGGTGGTACACAGCGTAAAGAGTGGACACTATACCAGGAACACCATTGTTGACTTTGATAATCCCATAAGGATTTGCTTTGAGGGGACTTTTCGTATATACAATGTCATCGGTTTCGACTACATGATAATCAGCAACACTTTCACCAGCGAAGGATCGTCCCTGAAATGCTATCTGATTAACAATGCCATATTCCCCTGAGACGGAAAGAACATTCTCTTTTCCAAACTTTAATTGTTTATTGCGGGCGGTGTTTTCAACGAGATAATGTAGTAGTTCTTTATGCTCCAACGGCTCATCAAAGCCCGGAAAGCGGAGCTTCGGACGCTTCTCAAGACCGTTACTTGAGGTCTATTTTCAGACCTCATTTCGGTATGAACCAAAAGTAAAATCCCTTGCCGTAGCAGAGATTTTCCGCTATTGCAAGGGATTTCGTCTGTCATATAGCTATTTCTGCTTGCTTGATCAGAAGTATAAAAGAGGATTGCTCAATCAAATATTCTCTGCAATCTCAAAAGGTTCTCAGCGCAGAAAACTTCGTGAGCTTGTTCACGTTTCGGGAGGCAAAACGCCAAGTATGAGCAATTCGCTCTATTGGAACGGAGACATCGTTTGGATTTCCTCCAAAGACATGAAGAGTAGTAGAATTTCCGGTAGCGAGCTAAAGATAACAAATCTGGCGCTCAATGAGATGATGCTTTATCATCCTGGAACATTATTGTTGGTTGCGCGAAGTGGCATCTTGAAACACTCGTTGCCTCTCGCTATTCTCGAAGTAGATGCAACAATAAATCAGGACATCAAAGCATTGCAAGTACATGGTTGCAACGCATTCTACCTCTATTATGCAATTCTGTCACAAGAGGACAATATCATTAGAACTCTTGTGAAAACCGGAACAACGGTACAAAGTCTCATGATGGATTCCTTCTTAAACATTGAAATACCAACACCTGACATTGACCTACAACAAAGCATAATCGACAAACTGGCTAAACTCGAAAAGTATGTAGATGTTCAGGAAGAAGAACTATCGTTATTATCCCAAATGCGAAATGGCTTGTTGCAACAACTCTTTATATAAAGAGCTGCCTCATATAGCCGTCCCTCGTTTTACTCAGAAGGTCAAGTGTTTTTTGGGTTGCTTGCAACCGTGCCTCCACCATATCAAGAATATCTGCATACAGAAGTTGTTTCACATGGCTGGGATACATAACAGGAATACCCATAAGCAAATCATCCGTCATAGATACTCGATCATGACGAACGCCTTGTGAGCCATTATCATAGATGTACCTGTACCATGCGTCGCTCTTAAAGTACCAAGCGAGATATGAAGGAGAAATATCTGCTTGCAGCACAAGACAGGTATATAGCGGTGAGATAATACCTTGTTCACTGAGAGTATATCTATTGAACGGTCCGTATGGCGCAGAGTTTGACTTTCTCGGATTGTAAACAAAGTCTCCATTTTCGATGACATAGTAATTTGCTGTGTTTCCGTCCACTGCAATATCCTTGTCAAAGAAATCGCGCTGAGGAATTAGTCCGTATTCCGCAGAGTTTGTAATTACATTTTTTATTACTCCATCTGTGTTACGGCGCGAAACTTTTTTGAAAATATCACCCAGTCGAACACAAGCCCACTCTGCGCCATTTTGAGTGGGGAGTTGGCGAAAAATACGCTGCATGACACCTCTTTTATACTTCTTGAGGGATACAATAAATTGCTGTTGTTTATTGATTCGCTCACTTATCAGAGATAAAAACTTTGCTATTTTATCTTGCTCGTCAATACCCGGAAGATAAAGTGGTTGCTCATATAACGTGTCCCATTCCACATTCCTTCTGCATACGCTTGCGCCTACGGTGGTGGCATTGTAAAAGAAGCGCTTTGCAGCCGCAGACTTTATCCACTGGGCTATGAGTTCAACAGAACAACCGGTTATATCATAGGTTTTATATGCTGGAGAGACCATTCCGTGTTCAAAGCGCTGATTTACATTAGCGTTGCCCAAGTGAAGGTTTTGCGTTGATAGTACCATCGTACCATACTTTATTTTCTTGTAACCTTTATTGCTTGCACCGCGTTGGTGTCCAAAGAGTTCTGTGTTAAGGAACATTCCTTCAATGGCAGCAGACAAAAGAAGATCCTCATTTTCTTCTTTTGTGCGATCACTAAACTCATGTACAAGGTTCCCAAATTTGGTTGCTCTCCACGGCTCATCAAAGCCCGGAAAGCGGAGCTTCGGACGCTTCTCAAGACCGTTACTTGAGGGTGTTAATGCCCTGATTATCCCTCCACCGGATAATGTTCGTGGAGGTGGTCTTTATGACTAACAATACACAATTCAAGACGCTTGTGAACACATGGCTAAATCAAAAGAAACCCATGATCACGCCGTCAACCCACGCCAGCTTTACGCTGATTGCCGAAAATCACCTGATCCCATATTTCGGCAAGCGCAAGATTGGCAGCATCACCGAAGCGGACATCCAGAGCTACATTTCGTATCTCTACAATGCTGGACGCTTGGATAAGACCGGGGGGCTTACCGTGAAGACGATAAGGGATGTTATCCTCGTTCTCCGGTTATCAATGGAGTATGCCTACAAGGAACGGGCTATTCCACTCCTGAACTGGGATCTAATTGAATACCCCAAAGAGCTTGGTATCAAGAAAGTAGTTTCGCTCTCAAAAGATCAAGAGCAAGCTCTAATCCAGTGTATCTACATGGACTTGAACCGGAAGACAGCGGGAATTTTGATTGCATTGTTTACCGGAGTCCGGATAGGCGAGCTGTGCGGCTTACAGATGAGGGACATTTCGCTGACGGACAAGACCATCAGCATCAACAAAACCGTCCAGCGTATCTACGACAAGAAGAAGGGAGAATCGTATCTTCATATAGGACCACCGAAGACGAAAACCTCCGCTCGAACGATTCCTGTTCCGTCACTTCTCATGAACATCATCAAGAAGTTTTACACGGAAAACCCGAATCACTATTTCCTCACGGGCAAGACAAAGCCAACCGAGCCGAGGACATATCGGCAATTTTTCGCACGTTTCTTGAAGCGGAACGGATTGGAGAAAGTGAAGTTTCATGAGATTCGGCATACATTTGCGGTTAGGGCAATCGAGATACCAGAGTTTGATATAAAGTCTCTTTCTGAAATCCTCGGACATAAGAACGTATCTTTTACCCTGAATGTATACGGAAGCGCAAACCTTCAGCAAAAAGTCAAGTGTATGAATCTATTAAATGACCTATTATAATTAAATGGATTATTGCTGGCAAACTAATGTAATTTGATTTTAGTAGTCCCTAATATAAGATTTTGAAAGGCGTTTTGTGGAGGTATCAAAGACGATGTTGGCACAGTCCATTCAGTATGCTATAATAAATTTATACCTATAGGTTTGGTTGAATAGGAGATACCTATGGACGCACGAAAGCGTTTAATCATCATAAAGGGAAAAGACCAGACGGACTCGGTTGCGAGCTTCCAGTTCCGTGATGGGAAGTGCGAGGTCGTCTATACCAGTGCGCCCAATAAGACATATGGCTTTCAGAGTAGCAATGTGGAGATCCTGCCCCTGCAAAAGAAAATCGACCCTGCGCAGGTGATTGTCACCGCAAATGGGCAAACGATCAGCGAAATTGATGAGCTTCTCGACTTCGGCGGATATTACCGCATTGTCCGCAACGGAAAGAAAGATTTATCATTCCGTAGGAGTGAAGTGCAGTTCCAGCAGAATTGCCTGACAGACGGTAAAAATCAAGAGGCATTCCAATATTTCAAGGAGACTGCCGCAGCAATTAGCCTCGAGGTGGAAGGCATCAACATTCTGAGCATGCAGTACGATAAGATCAAGCAGGTCAGCGAGGATACCGTGCTGGCAAGCTATCTTGCACCGCAGAAGGAAGTCAAAGTACCACAGATGCCGGAGGCGGTGATCTATCCGTTTGGCTTGAACCGGAGTCAGAAGCTGGCGGTGGAGCGGGCGCTTTCCTCCAAAATCAGCATCATTCAGGGACCTCCGGGGACAGGAAAAACGCAGACGATTCTAAATATCATTGCCAATGTGGTTCGGAGCGGGAAGACCGTGGCGGTCGTATCCAACAATAATTCTGCAACACACAATGTGGCGGAAAAGCTGGAAAAGAAGAATGCCTCTTTTCTGACTGCGTTTCTCGGAAGCCTTGCCAACAAGCAAAAGTTCTTGGAGACTCAGACCGACGTCTATCCGAATATGAGCGAGTGGGTAATGTCCACAGAGGAACGGCGGCAGTTAGATCAGGAGACAACTGTGCTTTCCAAAGAGTTGAACGAAATGCTCAACGCTAAGAACCGCATTGCGGAAATTGAGCAGGAGTTCTTGCAGCTGAATCCGGAACAGCACTATTTTGAGGAATATTACGCGACTTATAGCGACGCACCGACAGAGAGCCTGGACAAACTGTCCACGCAGAAGATCCTTGCGCTCTGGATGGAATTTGAACAGCATGCAGAACATGAGAGCCGCTTAGGCCTTCTGCAAAAACTCTCCATCATGTTCCGATTTAATCGCAATGCGCTCAAACTGTTTCTCCGTTCTCCGGAACTGGTCATTCCCTATTTGCAAAGTCAGTTCTATTCTGTAAAAAGGCGAGAACTGGAGGACGAAAAGCAGGAACTGAACCGCAAGCTGGAACATTACGCTTTCGACGCGAAAACGGACGAGCTAACACAGAAGTCCCTGCGGCTATTCCGGGCAGAGCTGGCGACGCGGTATCACTGGCAGAGTGGCAGACAGCGCTTTGAAATGAGTGATTTCCGCCGGAATTCCGAAAAATTTACTCACGAGTACCCAGTGGCGCTCAGCACGACCTATTCCATCAAGGGGACGCTGAGCATTGAGCACATCTACGATTACCTGATCGTGGATGAAGCCTCACAG
>ENA-OPWH01001039-OPWH01001039.1-human-gut-metagenome-genome-assembly--contig:-NODE-1039-length-18473-cov-3.685036_pt1 | contig 18473 bp, 10 predicted proteins | sample MGYA00241506_ERZ502004 | MGnify/ENA primary metagenome ERZ502004 (study PRJEB25962, sample SAMEA2043049) | human gut metagenome | biome: human gut; feature: human-associated habitat; material: faeces... | reverse complement strand
TCCCGGTTGCGGCTGCAATCGGGATGTTTTTTTGTCCTTGACAGAGCGATGATTTGTCAATTCAGGATTTCAAGGATGTCGGCGGTGATTTGGTCGGGAGTCAGACGGTTTGCCGCATACTCCTCGCCGACGTTGTATCGGTCGATGAACTCTTTGCGAACACCACGGCACATCACGCGCATCTCCGATTCGCCATAATAGCGGGCTATCTTTTCCCCGTATCCGCCGTCGAGCACACCGTCTTCAAGCGTCACCACCAGGCTATGGCTGTCGCGGAGGCCTTCAAGACGCTCTGTGTCGAGACCGGTGAGGAATCGAGGGTTGACAACAGTCGCATCGATGCCGCTTTGCTTCAACTGTTCAGCCACAGTCACGGCAAGAGCAAAGAAATTGCCCACACCGATGATTGCCACACCGCTACCGCGATGAGCCATCTCAAAACGGTTCATCTCAGGCTCATAGTCGGTAGGGAAGTCAACGCTGCGCGACCCAGCCACTCCAGTGGCAGGCACACGTATAGCCACCGGATGCTCAGTCTGCTGGATGCTCCAGTCGAGCATTGTCAGATATTCTTCGCGGCATGTAGGCGCAAGGTAGACCATATTCGGGATGTTTGAAATCAGCGGGATGTCGAACAGACAGAGGTGTGTCACGTCGTTCATCGCGCCGAGGCTGCCCCAAAACACGAGAATCGTGGCAGGATTATTGTTGATGCAGAGATCCTGCGACAACTGATCGTAGGCACGCTGAATGAACGTGCTGTAGACCCCGAACACCGGTTTCGCCCCGCCTTTTGCAAGCGCCGAAGCCATAGCCACAGCCTGCTCCTCCGCGATTCCCATGTCGATAAACTGCTTTCCCGCGAGCTCGCGTCGGTCTTTAGTGAAACCGAACACCGCCGGAGTGCCGGCCGTAATGCCCACCACCGTCCGGTCGGCCTTCATCAGCGACAGCAGATGCTCCGCAGTCAGCGTGTCATAGCCCTTGTCGCCAGCCGGCTTTTTCAGTTCTCCGGTAGGGATGTCGAACGGCATGCTCCAATGGAAACGTTCCTTCTGGCACTCGGCAAACCGATACCCTTTGCCTTTAAGCGTGTTTATGTGGAGCACGACGGGATGGTCGATGTCGCGCACACGACGGAAAGCCTCAATCATCGCCTCGAGGTCGTTGCCGTCAGCCACATAGAGATAGTCGAAGCCCATAGCCTTGAAGAAGTTGCAAGACGCCTCGCCGTTGGTTTCGCGCAGCAGCTGCAGGTTGCGGTAGAGTCCGCCGTGGTTTTCGGCAATCGACATCTGGTTGTCGTTGACCACCACAATCATGTTTGAGCCAAGCTCAGCAGCCACGTCAAGACCCTCAAACGCCTCACCGCCGCTTAGCGAGCCGTCGCCGATCACCGCCACCACATTAAACCGCTCGCCGCGCAGGTCGCGCGCCTTCGCCAGTCCCGAAGCAAGGCTTACAGAAGTCGAGGTGTGTCCGATAACAAAATGGTCGTGCACGCTTTCAGAAGGCTCGGTGTAGCCCGACACCTCGTCGTAGCAATTCGGGTTTGTAAATGCCTCTTTGCGTCCGGTGAGCATTTTGTGAGCGTAGCTTTGATGAGACACGTCGAACACGAATTTGTCCACTGGCGAGTTCATCACATAATGCATAGCCACTGTGGCCTCCACCATGCCGAGGTTCGGGCCCACGTGTCCGCCATGCACGCTGAGTTTCTGAATCAGCGCCTCGCGCATCTCAGCACATAGAGAAGTCAGTTCACCGACAGACAGCTTCTTCACATCGGCAGGAGAATTGATGTTTTCGAGATACATGTTATAGTTGTTTTTATTGATTTACCACTGTGCAAAGTTATATCATCATTGGCAAACAACAATAAACAATCTTACTTCAATGACAACCCGAAATACAGAGCTTTTCCCCAGCAAATGGAAATTACAGGAGCGACATTCGGAACGTCTTGGTGTATGGAGCGTCGGTTGGCTGAATGAGAGAGATGCCGCCGTCGTGGAGCGACAGCACACGCCGAGCCACGGCAAGTCCGATGCCCGATCCGTTTTGCTTCGTGGTGAAGAACGGCACGAAGATGCGGTCGCGGCATTCTTCAGGAATCGGAGAGCCATTGTCGGAGATGTCGATAACCACCGAGTCGTCGCTGCACGAGCGAGAACAGATGTCGATTTTTGTAGCTCCGGCGTCAACCGCATTGTGAAGAAGGTTTACAAGCGCGCGGACCATCAGCGTGCGGTCGGCATTGACAATCAAGCCATTTTCCGTATGTATTTTCACCGAAGCATTCGCTATTGACTCGCTGAGCAGAGTCGTAGCCTCGGATATGAGATCCGCAACGTAGACCAATTGCCGTTGCGGCTTTGGGATGGCAGAGAATTTGCGGAAAGTCTCGGTGAATGCCATCAGCGATGCCGAAGTGTCGCGGATTACCTCGATTTTTTCTTTCATTGTGCCGGATGCCGTCGGCAGCAGGCTGTCGCTCAGAGCATTGATTGGAGCGATGCTGTTCATAATCTCGTGTGTAAGCACCCTCGTAAGGTTTATCCATGCATCAACCTCCTTGTGGCTCAGCGCATTGTGGATGTCGGTCAGCACGCACACCGTCGTCGTGTTGCCGTCGTGAACGAATCCCGACACGCTTACCGACAAGTTCTTGTCTTTGCCACAGCCGACGATTGTAGTTCCCGCGACAGTAGAGTCGGCTATTATATTGTCGAAACCAGGCAAAGAGCGGTTTATAGCGGCAGTGTTGGCGGCATATTTCATTCCGAGCATTTTGAGCGCATTGTCGTTGCAGATGCGCACGTTGCCATTGCTGTCGATTGCAATGATTCCCGCATTGACCCGGTCGATGATTGCCTTGTAGTAGCGTTCGCGCAGCTCGGCGCCCGACTTAGACTGCTTTATAATCTCAGTCAGAGAGTCGAGCAGAGCGTTGATTTCCTTGTCGCCTTTCTGGAAGCGCATTGTGAAATCGTTGTTGCGTATGGCTTCGAGCAGCGTAGCGTATTTTTGCCGCTCATGCCTGACAGCCGCTATTCCGATTGCAGCGGCAGCAGCCATTGCGGCAGCCATAACCGTCGGCGAAGCGCCGGCAGAGAAAAGCAGAGCGCCGGCAATTACGGCTACGAAGACAATATGTTTTAGAATCCTGGTCATTGTCAAGGCTCAATTTCGTAGCGTTTCATCTTGTTGTAGAGAGTTTGGCGGCTGATGCCGAGTCTTGTCGCCACAAGCGACAGGTTGCCTCCGCAGCGCGCAATGGCGTCGCATATCATTTTCCGTTCCATCGCCTCAATCGTAATCTCCGGTTCGGCTGAAGTCACGTCAGCCACCGGCAGCTGCAGGTCGGCAGAGCCGATAACCGCATTGTCGGTGATTATCACCGCCTTCTCCACGGCGTGGCGCAGCTGCCTGATGTTGCCGGGCCAGGCATTGCTCTTCAATGCCTCCATAGCCTCCGTCGAGAAGCGGCATATATCTTTGCCGTAGCGTTTGGCATAGTATTTAAGAAAGCTGTCGGCGAGCAGCGGAATGTCGTCACGGCGATTGCGTAGCGGCGGCAGTTCGAGCTGTATGGTGTTTATGCGGTAGAGCAAATCCTCCCGGAAAGAGCCGTCGGCAACCATCTTTTGAAGGTCCTTGTTGGTGGCGCACACAAGGCGAATGTCGACAACCGAAGGCGTGTTGCTGCCAACGCGCTGCACATAGCGTCGCTGCACCACGGTCAGCAGTTTTGCCTGCTGGTGCAACGGCAGGTTGCCTATCTCGTCGAGAAACAACGTGCCACCGTCGGCCTCCTCAATCAGACCCTTGCGGTCAGTCCTGGCGTCGGTGAACGCACCTTTGACATGGCCAAACAGCTCGCTTTCAAACAGCGTGTCGGTAATGGCACCCATATCGACACACACCATCGGTTTCGCCACGCGGGCAGACAGGCGGTGAAGCTCATGGGCGAGCACATCCTTCCCCGTGCCGTTTTCGCCAGTAATCAGCACATTGGCGTCGGTGCGTGCCACCTTCTCCACCAAAGTCTTCAGTCGCAGCATTGCTTCCGATTGTCCCCAGACCATCTCCGTCGGTGCTGGATTGGCGGGAGCGGATTCCAGTCGCGATTTAACCGCGCGCGTAAGCGTGTCGATCAGGCGGGTATTGTCCCACGGCTTTTCCACGAAATCAAAAGCACCGTCCTTCATCGCCTGCACCGCCAGTTCCACATCGGCGTAAGCCGTAAACAGCACAACAGGCACATCCGGAAACTTGTCGTTGATTTTGTGAAGCCAGTACAGCCCCTCGTTGCCATTGTTGATTCCAGCCACGAAATTCATGTCGAGCAGCACGGCATCGACGCCGTGCGCCAAGACATTCAGCATGGTTTTTGGCGACGGCAGCGTCATCACTTCCTCAAAGACATCGTCGAGCAGCAGCCGCAACGATGACAGAATGTTGCGGTTGTCGTCGACAACGAGTATTTTGCCTTGCTTTTTCATTGTGTTGCGAAGATAAGAAAAATCCCGGCAAAAACGGCAAGAGTCAATTGCCTTTCTGCCGGGATTGAGGAAACTTATATTTTCAGGAAGCTATTCAGCATGCAGGCTGTCGACAGGATTAGCCCTGGCTGTGCGCCAGCATTGATAGGTGACAGTGGCGGCAGTCAGTGCGGCAAGGGCGATGAACGTGGCGGCATACACCATCCAGCCGATGTTGATTCTATATGCAAACTCCTCAAGCCATCGGTTCACGAACCAATATGACAGAGGCACTGCAGGAATGAAGCTGACAGCCAGAATCTTTAAGTATTTCAGATTGAACATTGCCACAACATCGGCAGTCGATGAGCCGAACACTTTGCGCACGGCAATCTCTCGTCGGCGGTACTCGCTGTCGAACACCACCAGCCCGAACACACCCATAATGCTGATAGCGATGGCAAGCAGCGAGAAAACCGAAATCTGATTGGTGAGGCGCATCTCGTTTTTGTAGGTGTCGTCGAGAATCTTGTTGTAGAACTGCATCTCGAAAGGGTATTCAGTGTTGAACTTCGTCAATTCCGTGCGAATTTTGGAGGCAGCGTCAAACATGTTTGCGCCTTTCTTGACACGCACAGTCAGGTTGTCGCAATTAAAGTCCTTACTCAACACAATCATTACAGGCTCCGTCTTGCTGTGCAGCGACGAGAACTTCGCATTGTCGCAGATGCCCACGATTGGAAACTGCGTGCCGCCGAACACAAGGCATTTGCCAACATCGACAGAGCTGCTGTATTTGTCGCGTGCCAGCTTGTTGAGGATTATGGCATTTGTGTCGGATGCGCAGAAGTCGCGTCCGTCGACGATTTTTATGCCCATTGTGTTGCAATAGCCGGCGGTGGCAAACAGGGTGCGTGGCGCCACCTCATCACCGTCGGCGCTGTGGAACACCCATCCCTGGGAGTTGTCTTTGCGCCCAGCCACACTCCACGACAGCGAAGCATCAGCCACCATCGGCAGACGTTTCAAAGCCTCGACGGCGGTTTGCGGCTCGGAGATGTCGGCGCGGGTGATGTCGCATACTATCAGCTCATCCTTCAGAAATCCGTAGTCGGCGGAGTTCACAAGGTAGTCGCGTTGCCGTTGCATAAGCAGGGCACTGACAATCAGCGAAGCCGAGATGAAGAACTGCAGCCCTATCATCGCTGTGCGCATAGCCTTGCCTCTTGGCGACAATCCGAAGTTGCCTTTAAGCGCCACGGCAGGGGCAAACGACGTGATCCGCCAAGCTGGAGCCAGCCCGGCAAGAACACCTACCACAATCGCCGCCGCGGCAGAAAGACCAAGCACGTGCAGGTTGCCGAAAGGATTTATTCCAGCCACGGTCAGTTGGTTCATCTCCGTGTGCGACAGCAGCAACAACCCACCGACGGCAATTATGAATGCCGTAAAAGCGATTCCGGCAGCCTCTGCTGTCAGATACAGGCGCAGCGACGATTGTGTGGCTCCGAGAATCTTTTGCGTGTTTATGCTGCGCACGCGCATCGGGATCAGCGCGTTGGAGAAGTTGGCGAAATTGATGGCGGCAATCAGCAGAATCAGCAAGGCTATTGACAGCAGAATCTTCTCGTTTGACGCTTTTATTTGTTCTCCCACCAGAATGAAATCGCTGTTGTAGTGGGTCTCGGTCAGCGGAATCAGCACAAACTCTTTGCGGGAATTGCCAAACCACTCGTTGCCTTTGCAGATTTCTTCAAACTGCTTGTTGGCCGACGCCTGTATTGCAGGGAAATTCTCCGCTTTGTCGGCTTTTATGAACATTGTGAACGAGTTCATGTTGGGGTTTGTCAAATTGTCGCCAAACCACGATTTGTCGATTACTCTGAGCACAGGATTCCTCAGCCATGTGTTTTTGGAGCGGATGTCGCGGTAGACGGCACCCACGATCCATGTTTTCGCTTTGTTGATGCTTTTGCCCAATGGCGAAGCGTCGCCGAAATATTTCTTGGCGAAACTTTCCGGTATCATCACCTGGTTGGCGTCGAGGCATTTTTTGTCGCCCACCACGATGTCGAGATTGTAGAAGTCGGCAAAATTCGGAGCGCACATCATAAACGTCCCGGAGCAGAAATGCTCGTTGATGTAGAATGTCTCCTCATAGCAGTCGCCGAGGATATAGGTGTAGCTTTCCACATGCGGTTGCCCGCCAATCAGCTCCATTATAGGGAAGCTCATTGCCGAAAACTTTTCAAAATCGCTGTCTTTTGGCGGAATGTTGCAAGGCATGGCTATGCGGTCGGCATCCGCCAGTGCGGCATTGTAGCTGCGGTCGTAGTCAATCTGCATCAACAGTGCCACAAACACCATGAATGCCGCTGTCAGTCCCAGCAGGTTGAGCACCACCGACAGGCGGTAGCGCCGCGCCACGAACATCAGGTTGCGTAATAGTGATTTCATCGTCTGATTCCTCCGCAGTTTAAAGATTTTTGTTTTGTATTGTCGACACAATCTTTCCGTCGAGCATCTCCACCACACGCGCGGCATACTCGGCGTCGTGCTTGTTGTGGGTTACCATCACGATGGTGGTGCCGGCGGCGTTGAGCTCGCTGAGGATTCTCATCACCTCCGCTCCGTTTTTGGAGTCAAGGTTGCCCGTAGGCTCGTCGGCAAGCACGAGGTCGGGATGGCTCACCACAGCCCGTGCAATAGCCACTCTCTGCTGCTGTCCGCCCGACAGTTGGTGAGGAAAATGCTTTGCGCGGTGGCTTATTTCCATGCGTTGCATGATGTTGTTGACCAACTTCCGGCGTTCAGCCGATGGGATTTTCATATAAGTGAGCGGCAGCTCGATGTTTTCCCACACAGTGAGTTCGTCGATGAGATTGAAACTCTGGAACACGAATCCAATCTTTCCGCGTCGCAGGCGAGTGCGGTCGCGCTCGCCGAGCGTTCCGACGTCTGTGCCGTTGAGCATAAAAGATCCGGAAGTTGGCGAGTCAAGAAGTCCGAGAATATTCAGCAATGTGGTTTTGCCACATCCCGAAGGACCCATTATTGCCACGAATTCGCCTTTTTCGATTTCAAGGCAGATGTTGTTGACCGCAATGGTCTCGATGTCGCTTGTGCGGAATGTCTTTGTGAGATTTGTTGTTTTGATAATCATATCTGTGGATGTTTTTTGTATTATTCAATAATCAGTTTTGTGCAGTCGCCGAAATTGTCGTAGCCGCCAAGCACAACGCGCTCGCCCGGCTGCAGCCCCTCGGTCACCTCATAGAAACTCGGATTCTGCCGTCCGATTCTTACAGAACGGCGATGGGCAGTCTTGCCGTCTTTTCCTATCACGAAAATCCAGTTTCCGCCTGTTGTCGTGAAGAAAGATCCGCGAGGAATCATTATCGCCGTCGAAGGTTCGCCGAGGCGCAGATTGACATAGTTTGTCTGCCCGTTGCGCATATTGGCAGGAACGTTGCCCACAAACTGCATGTCGATGCGGAATTTAGAGTCGCGCACGTCGGGATAAACCTTTCCCACCGTCACTTGATAGGTTGATTTGCCACGCTCCATCGTTCCGGTCAGCCCGGTGGCGATGCGGTCGATGTAGTGCTCGTCAATGTCGGCTTCCATCTTATGCCCGTTCACCACGTTGATGCGGCCTATCATCTGTCCGGAAGCGATGGTCTGTCCCAGCTCCAGCGACATCTGTCCCAGCTCGCCGTCGGCAGAAGCGCATACGGTCAGCTTGTCGCGCCGTTGGCGGATAAGGTCGAGGCTCAGACGCATATTTTGAAGGTCGCTCTCAAGTTGGCTTATCTGGATGCTGCGGTAGATGGAGTCCTGGCGCAGCCGCTCGCATACAAGCTTGCGCTTCTCCGAGGCAAGCTGAAAGTCTTCCTGCGCCTTCAGATAATCTTCTTTGGAAATCAGGTCTTCGTCGAGCAGACGTTTGTACTGCTCAAACGTGCGTCGTTTTTGTCGCACATCGATGTCGAGCTGCAGTTTCTCTGTGCGGTTACTTAGCTTGTCCTGCTCCATTGTCACTTGCGTGTTGCGCAGGAAATTCTGTTTCTCGGCGAGGTTTGCCTCGGCATTGAGAATCTCAAGGTCGAGCGAAGAGTTGCGCAACTGTGCGATTGGTTGTCCTTTCACCACTCTCGTGCCCTCTTCCACGAAAATGCGGTCCACGATGCCTCCCTCCTCGGCGCTCAGCTGTATTGATGTGAGCGGCTGCACCTTGCTGAGAATGCGGACGTAGTCGTCAAACTGACCACGTGTAACGTCGCCTATGAGCAGCGACTCCCTCTCCACTCTCATTGCCGACGCTCCGCCTTGTAGCACAACAATCGCGGCGGCTATAGCCACGCCGGCGGCAATGGCGATTATTGTAATCGTTTTGCGGCTTATCGGGAAGCGGCGCTTTTTCAGTTGTATGTCCATGTCAGTCAAAGATTTTGTTTGTAATGTAATAGTTGGCGAGGCGGCGTTTCACGTCGAAGAGCAAACGGCATCGCACGAGTTCGGCTTGCGAAGCAAACCAGTTGTCGGCGCTTTTGCGCAGGTCGAGCACGTCCATCAGTCCCTCGTCGTATTTGCGTCGCGCCAGAGCGTATGCCACCGAGTCGGCATCGACCTTGCGCTCCATCTTCACAATCTCTTTGGCGTAGTTGTCGCGGTCGATGACGGCTTGCGAGAAGTCGGTGTCAAGTTGCAGCCGCTGCCGTTCCAAGGCAATCTGCGCCGCCACATATCTGTTGCGCGCCTTGCGGTAGCCGTTGATGCGGCTCAAGCCGTCGAACAGCGGAATGCTTACCGACACACCGACGTATTGTCCGAAGTTCACGTCCATCTGTCTGCCGAACGACTCGTTTGTCTGCCCCTGATGGCTGTAATAGTAGTCGGAAATGCCGGCGTTGAGGAAGATTGACGGCATCAGCCGTCCGCGGGCAGAGAGCGCGTTTAGCCGTTGAGTCTCGACGTTTGCCTCGGCTTGACGCAACAGAGGATTGTCGGCAGCCAGCAGCCCGTTGCTGACCGTAGCCGCCCCTGTTGCCGGCATCTCCACCGAAAGACTGTCGGCGAGCGGAAAATTCATCGTCGATTTCAGTTTCAGTTCGGCAGAACGCAATTGTGCGAGCGCGGAGGTGAGGCAATAGTCGTCGTCGGCTTCCTGGGCTTCGCTTTGGCTTAGGTCTACGGCGCTTTTCAGCCCCAGCTCCTTCATGCGGCGAGTCTGCTTCAGAGCGTCGAGGCTTTCGCGGTGTTTGGCGTCCATAATTTTAGACAATTCCTGACAGTATAGCAGATTGACGCAGGCGTCGAGTGCCGCTATAGAGGCGTTGTCGCGCTGCGCGTCGACTTCCGACTCCGCCTGGCGTTTGGCTGCACGCGCGCTGCGGAAGTCGTTTACAAGACTTCCACCGGTAAACAGCGGCACGCTTAAGCTCAACCCGTAGGAATTGCTGAATGTGCGCAGGTTGTTGTAGGTGTTGGTGGCGGGGTCGATGGAGCGTCCGAAGCTGAATTGTGCGCCTATCTGAGCGCCCACCGACGGCAGCATGCTTGCCAATGCCGACTGCTGGTCAAGACGGCTGTCGCTGAGCGAAATGCGGGCTGCGCGCACGTCGAGATTGTGGTTTGCGGCATAGCGCATGCAGCTGTCGACCGACATCCGTGTCTGAGCCGTGGCTGCCAACGCCGCCAGAAACATTGATAATATGACAAATTTTATTCTCATGTAAAAAAATAGTGCTATAATAGTGCCAAAAGAGTTAAATTGTTGAGGCATAATTGGTAACGATTTTAGGCGGGATGCCTGACTGTCAAAAAATTTGACAATGGCGTCAAGAAAATAGACAATGAGTCAGACGGCACAGGTGTGCTGTAAATGTTTGATTCCGCGCTCCGGAAAGCAGTGAAAAGATGGTGTGAAGGGGAATGGAAATCAAAAAAAATAAAAGTGTGAATTGGTTGAAAATTAGAATATTATAACGATAAATTGCGTCAGAGGAACATCGGATTGCGCGAGAGGAACATTTTTGTGGCTTTGATTTTTTGCAGTTGGTTTGAGAATGCCTATTTTTGCGAGCGAAAAACAAACCAAATATTATGCGAAAAAACAGAATGAGAATTTGTCTGTTGGTGGCAATGCTTGCCGTTGCGACAGGCATACAGGCGTCCGACTTTGTTGTCGATGAGCAGTGTTACAACATCACCGACGCTGAGGCGAAAACCGTCGAAGTGGCGAAGTATGACTATACGGTAGACGGCGAAATGGTGCGTCCCACAAAGATGGATGTAGTGGTGCCGGCGACAGTTGTAAACCCCAACGACAATCAAACCTAGCGCGTCACGGCGCTCGGCGATGGAGCGTTCACCGTCTATGGCTTGAGGGGTGGCTGGTTCAACTACACGTCGATAGTTCTTCCGGAGGGTTTGCTTGAAATCAAGGCAAACGCATTTTCCGGGCAGAGCAAATTGACGTCGCTCGTAATCCCCGGCACGGTGAAGTCGGTAAAAACGAAATTTGCACAAATGTCGGGCATCAGCGAACTGACATTTCCGGCATCGGTGAAGGAGATGGTCACGATTGAGTCGGGACGAATACAGAAGCTGACAATCGAAGGCTCGCCAACGATAACCGCTGGCAGCCGTGATTATATCACAGGCTCTGTTACGAACAACATTGTTTATTTCATTGACAATGACACGTCTTATAAGAATGTGGAGATTACGCTGACGTCGGCCGTTCCGCCCACGTTGCCGGAAGTCACCCGCATACAATACAAGGCATATTCGGGCCGCACCACAGTGCACGTGCCGGAAGGATGCTCCGATGCCTATAACGCTGCCGGATGGAATCAGGCGGAGGTGCTTGTGGAAGGCACAGACCATGCGGATGTAGACGGCATACGTTATTATCACGATTCCCACCGTGCAATCGGCTACGACGTGGTGAGCGAGCTCAACGGCCCGCTCAATATTCCGCAGACGGTGCAGATTGGAGGAAAGACCTATCCCGTGGAGGAGCTTGCTGTGAGAATGTTTGAAGGCGAGGGCGAATCGCTTATAAAGAACATTACGGCGATAACGCTTCCAGAAGGCTTGAAACGACTGGAAAAGAATTCGCTCTACTCTGAAGTTGTTTCGGCGACGGAAGTGACAATTCCTGCGAGTGTGGAGTATGTAGGCACATACTTTCTGCGTGGAGAGACTCTGAAAAAGATTACGTTTAAAGGCTCTCCTGTGCTCGCCGATAATTCCGTGGGCTCCAACTATAAGTTGATCCACTTTATGAGCCAGACGCCTCCGGCGGTTGGAAAATATTCGTTTCAGAGTGCACATCTGATGGTCGTGGCTCCCGACATTGCGAGCATTCCGGTTTATCGGACTACTCTGTCGGGGCATTGGGGCGTTGAGAAAGGCTATGAATTGTCGGTTTATGGCGGATTGAAAGAGGCAGACAATGTTTATTATTCCGCAATGGAAGACGGCAATGCCTGCGCCATATATTTTGACGGAACACAGACTTCGGTTGCCTTGTCAAAGACAATACAGATAGGCGGAGCAGCCCGTGCGCTCGCAAAGATTCAACGCGGACTATTCTACTACAAAAAGATTACGGAAGTGATTGTTCCAGAAACGGTAAAGACTATCGGCGGCAATGCGTTCTACAAATGCTCCGCGTTGACATCGCTGCAGCTGCCGTCGGAAGTCGAGGAGATAGGCGATTATGCATTTTATGAATGCAGTGCTTGGGCCATTGACGTGACGCTGCCTGGCTTGAAGACATTAGGCAAGGGGGCTTTCCAAAAATCGGGAATCAAATCGCTCAACCTCACCGGAGCTCCATTGGCAACAATTCCGGAGTCTGCGTTCGGCGAATGCTCCAGCCTTGCGTCGATAACGCTCAACGAAGGCTTGTCGATGATTGAAAGTTCTGCCTTTACTGGAGCCGTTGTTACAGAACTGACCATTCCGTCGACTGTCACAGACATATATACGGTTGGAATTTGGAGTAAAATAAAGAAATTGATTTCAAAGGCAACGACACCGCCAACGTTGAGAAATTCGCGGCAGTTGAATTGTCCGCTTTTCGTGCCCAATGGTTGTGTGACGGCATATCGCCAGGCAGACCGGTGGGTGGAGTCGACAAGTGTGATAGCTGTCGGCGAGATGCAGACCGGCGGACTGTCGTTTTATTTTGGCGACACTGACGCATTGCTATATAATGTCGATACCGATGTCACGGGCTCAGACGTGGTGATTCCAGCCACTGTGGAGCAAGGCGGAAACAGTTATACGGTCAACGAGATGCGCGCGGCGTTGCTGAAAAACTCCGCCGCAGTCAAGTCGGTGACCATTCCCGCCAGCATCACGCAAATCCCCAACGATGCATTCCGCAACTGCACGGGGTTGACGTCGGTGACGATGCCAGCCACGGTCACATCGATAGGTGCTTACGCTTTCAATGGTTGTAAGGCATTGCCGTCGGTAGTGCTGCCCGCTTCGCTGGGAAGCATCGGCGAATATGGATTCCTCGGCTGCAAGGCTCTGACGTCGATAGAACTACCCGCCGCGCTGACTGAAATCGGCGTGTCGGCGTTCAACGGATGCTCTGCGATGGCGTGTGATGTCAACATCCCTGACGGCGTGACTGTAATTCCTGATGGCGCATTCGACCAGAGCGGAATAACAGGCATTACGCTTGGCAAGAACGTGAAGACCGTAGGCCGCAAGGCATTCTACAACTGTCAGAACATATTGTCGATAACGCTCAACGAAGGCTTGACTGAAATCGGCGAGATGGGATTTTTCAATTGTAGCAAAATCAAGGAGCTTGAATTGCCGGCATCGCTTACAACCATGGGCAGCAGCGCTTTCTGGAATGTCGGCATAAAGGTGGTTTGTCACAGCGCGGCTCCGCTGACGCTGCCAAAGTCGACGATGTATTCTTATCAGTTCAAAAAATGCACGGTAATCGTGCCGGTTGGAAGCGTCGCAGCGTATGTGGCGGCAACCGACAAAGGCTGGGACGAAAGCAACACGTATCTGACGTTTGCCGGATTGGCAGACGGCGTTGAGTATAGGGCAAACGATACGGAAGCGTGGGTGACAGGTGTTGCCGACGACACTGTGGTTGCCGACATCAAGGACTATCTGTCGATTGACGGCTCTCAGATGCCGGTGACTCGCATCGATGCTGCGTTCAGCGGCAAGACACAGTTGCAGAAGGTGACCGTTCCCGCAGCCGTCAATGCGCTTCCCGAGAATATGTTCAGAGACTGCACGTCGCTCAATGCGGTGACGTTTGCGTCAGGCAGCCAGTTGCAGACCATCGGCAAGTGGGCATTCATGTCGACAGCCGTTGCCGCGATAGAGATACCGGAGGGCGTCACGGAATTGCCCGACGGAGTGTTCAAAAATTGCTTGTCGCTGACAGAAATCACGCTCCCGTCAAACCTCGTCTCGGTGGGCGGCGGATGCTTCTACAACTGCAAGGCTTTGACGACGGTAAATGTCTACGCCGACAATCTGACGATAGCCGACCGTGCATTCTATAGTTGCGAGTCGCTTGAAACGATTAATTCCGCCAATCCGTTGCAGCTGAGCAGCGATATCAGCAAACTTGGAATGGAATTTGTTGGGTGCAAGAGTCTTAAAGCCGTGAGTGTGGCAGGCGGGATGATAGGCTCATTCGCTTTCGACGGCTGCGAGTCGCTCGTGTCGGTGGGTATAGCCGAAGGGGTGAAGACAATCGGTGAATATGCCTTCGACGGCTGTACGTCGTTGAAACGCATACTATTGCCGGCGTCGCTCCAGGAAATTAAGCATGAGACGTTCCGTGGCGTCGTGTTTGAGGAAATCACGTGTCTGGCTGTTACACCGCCATCGATACGAGACAATACATTCACCGACTATTCGGCGCATCTCTGTGTGCCGGCAGAGTCGATGGCAGCCTATGCCGCAGCCACCGGATGGAAGGAATTCTCGAATATCGGCGACCTGACAACAAGCGGCGTATCGGCGGTGGCCAACGACGGTTTGAGTGTGGCTGTGTGCGACGGACGCATCTGCGTTGACGGCGTAGGTGAAACAGAGATGATTAAGGTTTATTCGACGGGCGGAATGCTTGTCGGAATGGGCTTGAACCGGCAGGTTGAAGTGCCGTCGCCGGGAGTCTATATCGTGGAATTCAAGAAAGGCACCGTCAAGGTGGCAATAAGGTAAGTTTTATAAAAAATATTAGTGTAACATCATGCGCTCTCTGGTTTGTGAAAATCGGAGGGCGTTTCTTTTGTTGTAAAAAATCATCATGAATTGAAAATTTGTTGTCATAGACAAGTTTTTCGGATAATTTATGCTTAATATGCAGCAAATTAATTACCTTTACTCTACGCATTTCGTTTAGTTTGATATTAGTAACGTTCAATAAAAAATGAAAACAACGGATCTTATAAGTGAATGTACTGCATACGATTTCAAGATAATGTTAGAAGAGAAAAGACCGAAAAGTTGGCTGAAGAGTGTGAGCGCTTTTGCCAATGGCCTCGGCGGTTCCTTGTTTATCGGGGTTGACAATGATGGGATTGTTAAAGGGCTTGATGACATACAACGTGTTTGCGAAACGATTAGCAATAAGATTCGGGATTATATGGACCCATTGCCAGAGGTTGAGATGATTCCTCATAAAACAGATGAAGGAATGAATGTCTTGCAATTGAAGGTAAATGCGGGCAACTACACTCCATACTATTATGTCGGTGATGGGCAACGTGTCGCTTTTGTACGCATTGGAGATGAAAGTGTGCCTGCAACAGCAGAGCATATGGTACGATTGGTTCTCAAAGGCTCAAATAAAACCTATGATTCTCTTATCACGGACTACAGAAAGGATGATAACTCTTTTATCATATTGGCCAATGAGTTTAAAAAACGAACTGAGCAAGATTGGAATACTAAATATCTGCTTTCGTTTGGACTTGTAACAAGCAAAGGTTATCTGACCAATGCTGGCGCTTTGTTTTCTGATGATTGCCCTTTATGGCAGTCTCGGTTGTATTGTTCCCGATGGGATGGAACGGAAAAGGGCGACGCCATCAATGATGCAGAGTTTACAGGCAATGTCCTCATGCTGCTCCGTGAAGCAATGAACTTTGTGAAGTCAAACACCAAGAGAGGCTGGGAGAAACTGCCTGATGGACGAAAGAATAAACCAGAGTATGCGGAACGTGCAGTTCTTGAAACAATGGTAAACCATTTCATCCATCGTGACTACACAGTGATGGGCAGTGAAGTTCATCTCGACATTTACAACGATCGCCTCACAGTCACATCTCCAGGAGGAATGTACAATGGTATGCTGATTCAAGATTTAGACATCAAAGATGTGTCTTCTGAGAGACGTAATCCCATACTTGCAAACGTGATGGCTCAACTTGACTATATGGAGAAACGAGGAAGCGGACTCACACGCATTTGTAATGAGACCAAAGCCTTGGAAGGTTATAGGGACGAACTAAAACCCAAGTTCAAATCCACTCCGACCCAATTCCAAACCATCATCTTTGCCTCTTCCGACACCCCGAATGTCGGAGAATATGACGGAGATATGTCGGAGACGAAACTCACTGAGCGTCAGCAGAAAATACTTAATCTCATCAAAGAGTCTCCGACAATCACCGGCAAACAAATGTCGGAGACTTTGTCGGTGAGCCAACGCACCATCGAGCGCGATCTGTCTGTTTTGCAAAAACTTGATGTTTTGAAGCGAGAAGGCAAAGATAATGATGGCGTGTGGATTGTGATATGACGAGATTTTGTTGTAAAAAATCATCATAATGAAAAATTGGGATAAATTTTTTAGACATAAATGTTTGGAATTTGGATATATTGCATAACTTTGCGAACAAACCGAAATAAAAACATAAACCAAGCTAACGGATTTTAGGGAGAGTCGGACAACGGGTGTGGATTCTCCGCTTTGTTCAGAAATTTAACGCCGACGCAAAGTGACGCGTTATGACATATAGGCAATAAGCTTTGGAACCCAGACATGGAGAAGAAGCGGCTAAGATGAGATAGAAACCTATAAAATAAAAGAATATGAAAAGCAAATCAAAAGTGACAATGTTGGTGGTGGCTGTCGCTGCTGTCGCTGCTGTCGAGTGTAAATGTGCAGGCTTCCAAAACAGGCAAATGCGGAGACAACATCACATGGACTCTTGACGATATAGTCAAAATATGAAAAATTCTTTCAAAGAAACCAATTTCCTAATTAATATTTACAAACCTCTGGGTATGTTTCGGCTGCCCAGGCAAAAAACTAAAAAAATTATGAAACACAACAACCCAACCAGACAAGTAAGCATGCGTATGTTTCTCACGCTTGTACTAATTGTGATGTCGTCAGCATTCGTGATGGCGCAAGAAACGTATGGCATCAAGATTGCCGGAGAGTATATTACGGGCTACAACCGCTATGACCTCACCGAGATTAACGGAGTGAGCGGCAAGGTGTATTTCGACCCCAACACCAGAACCCTCACCCTCGACAACGCCACTATTGAGGCAGATGGCAGTAACGCCATCTTAAACCAAGACTGCGACTACCTGGTGATAGAGTTGATCGGCACTAACACCATTAATGTTACCAACTCGGCTGGTATATACCTGCAAAAGGAGACGTCAATCTTGGGTACCAGCGGTTCAAAACTCACCATAACGAGCAACAAAGGCGCCGTGCTTTTTGAAAACTCTCCTCTCGAGATCAACAACTGTTGGCTGGAGGTGGAAGGCAAATGGGGCATATCCGCAGGCAACAACGTGGCAGAAGAGGTGCTCACCATCCGCAACTCTCACGTTGAAGCCAAGGGCACTTCGGGCTCCATCTGCGACATCTCCGGTCTGAAGCTTGAGGGATCTTACATCTATTCACCGTCCAATGCGGCATACGATGCCGATACGAAGTCGGTGGCAGTGAACGGGGTAACCGTGAAAGAAAAAGTTGTGATTGAGCCCAACAGCTATGGCATCAATATCGCCGACAAGCCGGTGACAACACTCAACTATAAAGACCTCACAAGCATCTACGGAGTGAGCGGCAGCGCCTCTTACGACCCCGATACAAAAACCCTCACTCTCGACAACGCCACCATCGAAAGAAGCTCTACCGACGGAACGGGCATTGTGAACAAGACTGTCTCCGACTTCACCGTCAAGCTGATTGGCAAGAACACCGTTACAGCCGACCTGGCAAGTATGGTGTTGAACCAGACGTCTACCATCACCGGCGACGGTTCGCTCCATCTCACGAGCAAGCGATTCTGCGGTCTCGACATGGAGGGGGCTTCCGTAACCATCGACAACACCAGTCTGTTTGTTAAGGGTGGCTATGGCATAGCAGGTTTTATTGGAGCAGAGAGCGAGGTGCTCACCGTGCGCAACTCTTACGTAGAGGCAGAAGGCAGCGGCAGCGGATCTATCACACTCATCAGCAACCTCATCCTCGACAACTGCGCCATCACACAGCCCGTCGGTGCGGAGTTTGACGCCGACCAAAAGGCGGTAGTCCTGAATGGCGAGGTGTTTAAGTCCAAGGTGGTGATTGAGCCAGTCAACAACAGCATCGGCACCATTACAGCCGACGTGCCCGCCCGCAAGCAAGGCATCTACAACCTTAACGGCGTAAAGCTGACCCAGCAGTGGGACGACCTGCCTGCCGGCATCTACATCGTAGACGGCGTGAAGCACGTTAAGAACTGATACAGCAAACGAATAACGAAAAAAATAACGGAGGGTGTGCATGGAAAAATAGAATGCACACCCTCTAAATATTCCTCATGTGTGTAACTCGCTCTAAAAAGGACTTCTATTAAATATCAAGAAGTTGCAAAATTACCTATTGAATATAGGTAACGATATGGAAACGAGCGGATTTCTGCTCGTTTCTGTATTTTGCAATATGCAAAGAACGCCTTAATTCGGGGACAA
>ENA-OPWH01001003-OPWH01001003.1-human-gut-metagenome-genome-assembly--contig:-NODE-1003-length-18980-cov-2.237517_pt1 | contig 18980 bp, 17 predicted proteins | sample MGYA00241506_ERZ502004 | MGnify/ENA primary metagenome ERZ502004 (study PRJEB25962, sample SAMEA2043049) | human gut metagenome | biome: human gut; feature: human-associated habitat; material: faeces... | reverse complement strand
CGCCCGCCCGCCGCTCTGGCGATGGCGTCGCACAGGCGGCGCACACCGTCGCCGTCCAGCTTCTCCGTGATGTGCAGGACGCTGCCGGCGTTCCGGTACTGCGCCGCCGTGTGGGAAAAGGCAGCTTCCTCCAGCCGGACGGCCTTCTCCTTGAGAGAGAGCAGCTCCCCCTGCAAGCGTTCCACGGCGGCGAAGGCATTTTGGGGCTTGACGGACAGTGCCTGACCGATCTGGCGGGCCTGCTCCCAGCCGCCAGACAGACAGTCCAGCGCCCGCTGACCACACAGCAGCTCCAGCCGCACGCCGTCCCGGAGCCTCTGGCAGCTCAGCAGCTTTACCAGCCCCACCTGACCGCTGCGGGCCACATGGGTGCCGCAGCAGGCGCACCGATCCGCACCGGGGAACTCCGTGATCCGCACCGGGCCGGTCAGCTCCTTTTTGCTGCGATAGGGCAGAGCGGCCAGCTCCTCCGGGGAGGGGTACCAGATGTGGATGGGGTGGTCGGCCCAGATATAAGCGTTGGCCTGCCGCTCCACCTCCAGCGCCTGTTCCCATGTGATGGGGGCGTTGTAGTCAATGGTGACCACGTCCGCGCCCATGTGGAAGCCCACATTGTCACAGTGGAAGGCGCTGCACAGCATGCCGGAGATGATATGCTCACCGGAGTGCTGCTGCATGTGGTCGAACCGCCGCGCCCAGTCGATATGGCCGCCCACCTCCGCGCCTACGGGCAACGCCCGGTCGCACAGGTGCGTGACGATGCCGTCTTGCTCGTGTACATCCAGCACGCGGGCATTGCCCAGCGTGCCGTGGTCGGCGGGCTGGCCGCCGCCCTCGGGGTAGAAGGCGGTGCGGTCAAGGGTGACGGAAAAGCCGTTTTTCACGGTCTCGCAGGACGCCACCACGGCGGTGAAGTCCTGCGTATAGGCATTTTCGTAGTAGAGCTTGACGGTGTCCATCAGTCATCCTTTTCCACGTCGCCCACGATGGCGATGTGCAGCTCATCCAGCTGCTTCTGCTCCACGGTGGAGGGCGCGCCCATCATCACATCCTGCGCGTTCTTGTTCATGGGGAAGGGGATGATCTCGCGGATGGAGCTTTCACCGGCCAGCAGCATCACCATGCGGTCGACGCCCGGGGCGATGCCGGCATGGGGAGGCGCACCGTAGCAGAAGGCGTTGTACATGGCGGGGAACTTCTTCTTCACGTCCTCCTCACCCAGACGCACCAGCTCGAAGGCCTTGATCATGATCTCGGGGTCGTGGTTCCGGACGGCGCCGCTGGACAGCTCCACGCCGTTACACACCAGATCGTACTGGTCGGCGGTGATGGTCAGGGGGTCGATCTCGCCTCGCTCGGCCTTCAGCAGTACCTCCAGCCCGCCGCTGGGCATGGAGAACGGGTTGTGGCAGAATTCCAGCTCGCCGGACTCGTCGCCGATTTCGTACATGGGGAAGTCCACGATCCAGCAGAACTCGTAGCGCTCCTTGTCCATGTGGCCCTCGCAGGCGGCGCCCAGCTTATTGCGCAGGACGCCGGCGGTCTTGATGGCCGCGCCCTTGTCACCGGCGGCCACGCCCACCAGCATATTGGGCTTCAGGCCCAGCTTGGCGGCGAGCGCCTCATGGCAGCCGCCCAGGAACTTGGCGATGCCGCCGGCCAGCTGGCCGTTCTCGTCCACCTTGAACCAGTAGGGCTTGCTGCCGGACTGCACCTCCACGTCGGTGCAAAGCTGGTCAATGGCCTTGCGGGTCAGGGTGCAGTCGCTGACGGCGATGGCCTTGACCACCTTTCCGTCGATCTGCTCGAAGCCGCAGCCCTTCACCTCACCGGAGATGTCGGTGAGGGTCAGGTCGATACGCAGATCGGGCTTATCGGAGCCGTAGGTCTCCATAGCGTCGTTGTAGGCGATACGGCGGAACGGCGCGGCAGAGGCCACATTGTAGGTGCCATACTTGGCGAAGATGGGGGGCAGCACATCCTCCAGCACGGCGAAAACGTCGTCCTGGGTGGCGAAGGCCATCTCCATATCCAGCTGGTAGAACTCGCCGGGGGAGCGGTCGCCCCGGGCGTCCTCATCCCGGAAGCAGGGGGCGATCTGGAAGTAGCGGTCGAAGCCGGAGGTCATCAGCAGCTGCTTGAACTGCTGGGGGGCCTGGGGCAGCGCGTAGAACTTGCCGAGGTGCTTGCGGGCGGGTACCAGATAGTCCCGGGCGCCCTCGGGGGAGGAGGCGGTCAGGATTGGTGTGGTGATCTCCAGAAAGCCGTGGTCGGTCATGGCGGCGCGGAGGGCGGCCACCACCTGGCAGCGCAGGATGATGTTCTGCTTCACGGCGGGGTTGCGGAGATCCAGATAGCGGTACTTCAGGCGCTGCAGCTCGTCGGCCTCGCGGCTGCGGTTGATCTCAAAGGGCAGGGAGTTGTAGCGGCAGCGGCCCAGTACTTCGATCTTGCTGGGCACCACCTCGATGTCACCGGTGGCCTGCTTGGGGTTCTTGCTGGCGCGCTCCCGCACCACGCCCTCCACGCTGATGGTGGACTCCTTGTTCAGGTCGCGGATGACGGCCATCATATCCTCCGTCTCCACCACGATCTGGGTGGTGCCGTAGAAGTCGCGGAGCACCACGAAGGCGAAGTTCTGACCCACGGCGCGGACGTTCTCCATCCAGCCTACCAGCTTCACGGACTGGCCCACATGCTCCAGCCGCAGCTCATTGCAGGTATGTGTGCGCATCTGCATCATTGTTTTGTCCTCCTATTGTGATAATGTTTTGTATAATAAAAAGAAAATATTACGAATGGTTGTCGGATTTGGCGCGTTGGCGTGGGTTATTTCTCCACGATGACCGTGCCCGCATTCCGGGCGTCGAGGCCGCGACGGATGAGGCCCAGCGTCTCGTCAAAGGGCAGGGTGGTCTGCTGGCCGGAGGCCATGTCCTTGCAGGCCACCACGTTCCCGGCGATCTCGTCGTCGCCCAGAAACACCACATAGGGTACACCCAGCTTGTCGGCGTAGCTCATCTTGGCCTTGAACTTCTTCTGCTCGGTGTAGAGCTGGGTGCGGACACCGGCGGCGCGCAGGCGGGTGGCCAGCGTTACGGCGGGGGCCAGCTCGGCGGTCATAGGCAGGATCAGCACGTCGGCAGGGGCGGTGGGGAGGCCGGGGTTCAGCATGCCCTGCTCGCCCAGTACATAGAAAAGACGGGTCAGGCCGATGGAGATGCCCACGCCGGGCAGCTGCTTGTCGGTGTAGTACTCCGCCAGATTGTCGTACCGGCCGCCGGAGCAGACGGAGCCGATCTCCGGGTGATCCAGCAGCGTTGTCTCATACACCGTGCCGGTGTAGTAATCCAGTCCACGGGCGATGGTCAGGTCTACGGCGAAGTTCTCCGCCGGAACACCGAAGGCGGACAGGTATTTTACCACGGTGTTCAGCTGGTCAAGACCCTCGTCGAACACCTCGTTGCGGCCCCGGTAGGATTCCAGCGCGGCCAGCACCTGCTCGTTGCCGCCGGTGATGGCGATGAACTTCAGGATCTCGCCGGCGCTTTCGGCGGACACGCCCACCTCGTCCGTCAGCAGTGTCCGCACCTTCTCCGCGCCGATCTTGTCCAGCTTGTCCACGGTGCGCATGATGTCGCCGGACCGCGCCGTCAGGCCCAGCATGGCGTAAAAGCCGTTGAGGATCTTCCGGTTGTTGACGCGGATCTGGAACCGCTTCAGGCCCAGCGAGGTAAAGGTCTGGTAGATGATGGCGGGGATCTCCGCCTCGTTGGTGATGTCCAGCTTCCCGTCGCCGATGATGTCAATGTCCGCCTGATAGAATTCCCGGAAGCGGCCCCGCTGGGCGCGCTCGCCCCGGTAGACCTTGCCGATCTGGTAGCGGCGGAAGGGGAAGGACAGGTCGTTGTAGTGCAGGGCCACATACTTGGCCAGCGGTACGGTCAGGTCGAAGCGCAGCGCCAGATCGGCGTCGCCCTTCTGGAAGCGGTAGATCTGCTTCTCCGTCTCGCCGCCGCCCTTGGCCAGCAGCACCTCGCTGGCCTCGATCACCGGCGTGTCCAGCGGCGTGAAGCCGTACAGACTGTATGTGCGCCGGAGGATATCCATCATTCGCTCCATCTGCTGCTGGGGCTGAGGCAGCAGCTCCATAAAGCCCGAGAGGGTGCGGGGTGTCATCTTACTCATTTTCCGTCTCTCCTTTATCCTCTGTGTTTTCCGTTTCCTCTGTGCTGCCGTCTGTAATGGCGGCGTCCGCGCCATGCTCCAGCGTGTGGGACGCGGCTTCCCGCGCGGCCTCGGCCTCCGCCTCGTGCTTCAGCTCCCACGCCACCTCGCGGTAGATGTTGTCCAGCTCCACGCCCTTCTTTTTTCCGGCGCGGCCCATGATGACGCCGCCGATGACCGCCAGCACGATCCAGACGTACCAGATGCGGGGGAGGGCCACCGCCAGCATGCAGAAGGGCAGGATGCCCAGCCATACGCCCATCTCGGCGTAGTTCTCCTCCACGGCGTGGTAAATGCCCTTCTTCTCCCGGATGGCGGCGGTCTTTTTCAGCTGCGCCCGGCACATGCCAAGACGCAGCAGCGCCAGCGCCGCCAGGGGAATGAAGATGTCGTAGGTGTGGGTGTTGATGAAATCGATCACTTTCTGCATAGTTTCTCCTTTTCGGCGCCACGGAGCGGGAAAGCGATAAAAAACGCTCCCGTCCCCTGTGTTGGGACGAGAGCGTAGAAACACTTCGTGGTGCCACCCAATTTCAGCCGCCATGCGGCCCTTTCTGCTCCTGTTACGGGGAGCACGCCGTGGATGTTTCCATCCCCGCTCGTCTGCTGTCTTGGCCCGTTCTGCCGCGGTGCGCTTTCAGCCGGCGGCGTACCTCTCTGCTGGCGGCGTTGTGCGGGTTACTCCTGCAGATTCAACGCGGTTGTCCCTTATTCTATGCGATTATCCGCCCGTTGTCAAGGCGCTTTACGCGGTGAAGGGCTTGCTCTTGGGGTTTACGATGTCGCGCCAGTCCAGATAGCCCTGATCCAGACCCAGCACCAGCATTTCGGCGGTGGCCAGATTGCTGGCAAAGGGGATGTTGTTCTGGTCGCACAGGCGGGAGATGTAGGTCACATCCTCGTCGGCGGTCTTCTGGTTGGGGTCGCCGAAGCACAGCACCATGTCGATCTCGTTGTAGGCGATGCGGGCCGCGATCTGCTGGCCGCCGCCGTGGGCAAAGGAGAGGAACCGGTGGATGGTCAGACCGGTGGCCTCGGCGATCTGCTGGCCGGTGCGGGCGGTGGCGCACAGGGTGTGCTTGGCCAGTATGCCGCAGTAGGCGGTGCAGAACTGCACCATCAGCTCTTTCTTGTTGTCATGCGCCATCAAAGCGATATTCATAAGGGGCGCTCCTTTCTCCGTTATATCTTCATCAGGGGCACTTTGCGGCCCATGATGCGTTTGGCAATGTTTTCGTAGGCCCGGGCGGCATAGTAGTTGCGATCGCGCAGCACCAGCCCCCGGTTCAGGCAGTAGGGGACATCCTCGTCCTCCGGAATGACGCCCAGCAGGGGCAGTCCGGCGGTGTCGATGGCGTCGTCGATGGTGGTATGCAGTGCCCGCAGGGTCTTGCGGGAGACGCGGCCCACCACCAGATGCACGGCGTTGGCCGGAAAGGCGGACAGCTCCATGGCGGTGCGCTGGGCGTCCCGCATGGCGGAGATGTCGGTGGTGGTGACAACGATGACCTGATCAGCCATACAGGCGGCCATCTTGAAGCCCTGCCCCAGTCCGGCGGGGGCGTCCATCAGGCACCAGTCATACCGTTCCCGTATCTCGCGGGCCAGCGCCGCCAGCTGCCGTACCGTCAGCGCCAGCGGCTTGTCGGCCATGGGCGCGGTCAGCAGATCCAGCGTGGGGTACTGCTCATGGGTCACAGCGGCCTGCTCCAGCGTGCAGCGCGCCGCCAGCACATCGGAGAAGTCCATCAGCGCACGGTCGCTGAGGCCCAGCGCCAGATCCAGATTCCGCAGGGTGATGTCGCAGTCCATGCACAGGACGTGCTGGCCAAGGGAGGCCAGCGCCAGTCCGGTATTGGCGGTGAAGGATGTCTTGCCGGTGCCGCCCTTGCCGGAGACGACGGCGATGATCTTTCCCATGTGACCCTCCTTTCCGGGTGATGCCGCTATTTCAACGGCGCTTTTTTCATACGGGCAAAACTGCGGGGGTAGACGGCTGGGGTGTCCTTGACCTTTTCGATGACCACCAGCCGGTGGCGCACCTGCGTCTGCGGCACGGTGTAGTCCCGGATGGCGGCGATGCGGCCGCCCAGTTGGCCCGCGGCGCCCCGCGCACCGTCGATCTCCTCATCAGAGGAGACGGATTTCATGGCCAGGAACTGCCCGCCCACCTTTACCAGCGGCAGCGTCAGCTCGCACAGCAGGTTCAGGTTGGCCACGGCACGGGAGGTGGCGATGTCGTACTGCTGTCGGTGGCCGGCGGCGTATTCCTCGGCACGGGCGTGAACACAGTCCGTCCGCGCCAGCGATAGGGAGGCGCACACCTCCCGGAGGAAGTCGACGCGCTTGCCAAGACTGTCCAGCAGCGTCAGGTCGAAGTCCGGCTCCAGGATCCGCAGCACCATGCCGGGGAACCCGGCGCCGGTGCCCACGTCGATGACCCGCTTGCCCCGCAGGTCTGCCATGGTCAGCAGCGCGGCGCAGTCCAGCAGGTGCAGGGTGGCCACCTCCTGCGGCGCCGTGATGGCTGTCAGGTTCATGACCTTGTTTTTCTCCAGCAGCAGCGCGGCGTAGGCCTCCAGCTGGGGCACGGCGTCTGCGGGCAGGCCCAGCTGTGCCAGTCCCCGCGTCAGGATATCTCTCATTTCTGCTGCTCTTTCAGCAGGTCGCGGATCTCGGTGAGCAGCTCCTCCGCAGTGGGGGCGTCAGGCTCCTCCGGCGCGGGCTCCTCGTCCTTTTTGCCCAGAGAGTGCAGCTTATTTATACCCTTGACCAGCAGGAACATGGCGAAGGCCACGATGATGAAATCCAGGATCACAGCCAGCAGATTGCCGATGCCCAGCGTGACGGGGTCGGCCCCGGCCTCCACGGCGGCGCTGTTGAGCAGGATGTTCCACTGGGTCAGGTCGATGCCGCCGGTGATGAGCCCGATCAGGGGCATGATGATGTCGTTGACGACAGAGGTGGTGATCTTGCCGAAGGCGGCGCCGATCACAACACCGATGGCCATGTCCAGCACGTTGCCGCGCATGGCAAAGGTCTTAAATTCGTTGAAAAATTTCTTCATGGATCAAATTCTCCTATACGAACCGTATAAATCCTATAAAATACTACGATACGCTATCGAGGCTCTGCTCAGTGCAGCGGTACCAGACGTTCCTTGCCGCCCATGTAGGGGCGCAGGGCCTCCGGTACCAGCACGGAGCCGTCCGCCTGCAAATTGTTCTCCAGGAAGGCGATGAGCATGCGGGGCGGCGCCACCACGGTGTTGTTCAGCGTGTGACACAGCTGCATTTTGCCGCCGGCGTCCTTGTAGCGGATCTTCAGGCGGCGGGCCTGCGCGTCGCCCAGATTGGAGCAGGAGCAGACCTCGAAATACTTCTGCTGACGGGGCGACCATGCCTCGATGTCGCAGGACTTGCACTTCAGGTCGGCCAGATCGCCGGAGCAGCACTCCAACTGCCGCACGGGGATGTCCATGGAACGGAACAGCTCTACGGAGAAGTTCCACAGCTTATCGTACCACGCCTTGGAGTCCTCGGGCTTGCAGACCACGATCATCTCCTGCTTCTCAAACTGGTGGATGCGGTACACGCCGCGCTCCTCAATGCCGTGAGAGCCCTTCTCCTTGCGGAAGCAGGGGGAGTAGGAGGTCAGCGTCTGGGGCAGTTTGTCGGAGGGAATGATCTGGTCGATGAACCGGCCGATCATGGAGTGCTCGCTGGTGCCGATCAGATACAGGTCCTCGCCCTCGATCTTATACATCATGGCGTCCATATCCGTCTGGCTCATAACGCCCTCCACCACGTTGCCGTGGATCATGAAGGGGGGGATGCAGTAGGTGAAGCCCTTGGAGATCATGAAGTCCCGGCCATAAGCCAGCACAGCCTCGTGGAGACGGGCAATGTCACCCAGCAGGTAGTAGAAGCCGGAGCCGGAGACACGGCCGGCGGCGTCCATATCAATGCCGTCAAAGCTCTCCATAATGTCCGTGTGATAGGGGATGGGGAAGTCAGGCACCTTGGCCTCGCCGAAGCGCTGGACCTCTACGTTGGCGGAATCGTCCGGGCCGATGGGCACGGAGGGGTCAATGATCTGGGGGATCTGGAGCATGATGTGGTGGACCTTCTCGTCCAGCTCAGCTTCCAGCTTTTCCAGAGCGGCCAGCCGCTCAGCCTCATCGGTGACCTGCTTCTTCACAGCCTCGGCCTCAGCCAGCTTGCTGGGGTCCTTCTTGGCCTGACCCATCAGCATACCGACCTGCTTGCTCAGGCGGTTGCGATCGGAACGGAGCTGGTCTGCCTCCTGAATGTTGGCCCGGCGCTGGCTGTCCAGCTCGATGACCTCATCCACCAGGGGCAGCTTCTCGTCCTGGAACTTCTTCTTGATGTTTTCCTTCACAATGTCGGGATTTTCCCGGATAAACTTAATGTCGAGCATAGTTCATTCTCCTTGATCGATTTGATCGAAATAATTGTAATGATAATGTTTACTTGTTCAAGATCGCTTCTTTTAATTCCTGATACCGCTGGGCCGGAGGCGTAACGCCTTCCGTATTGGTGCTGGGCAGAAGCTCGTCCAGATGCTGGTCGCTGATCTCCTGAAGGGTCAGGAGGCAGCCGTCCAGATTTCCGGTGAGATACTCCTGCTGAAGATTGTAGAGAGCCAGCAGCGCCTGAGACGTTTTCTCCAGATCGGAGATGCTGTCGGAAATGACCTTCAGCTCCTCCTTGGCCTCATCCCGTTCTGTTTCTGTTTTATCCAGCCGCTTCTGCAGCTCGATGATCTGCTCCTGTGTTGCCTGGATCTCCTGAATGGCGGAGACGGAATTCTGCAATTGTCCCAGTGCCTCCGTGTTGCTTCGCTGATGGGACAGCATGGAGAGAAACATCAGCAGAAATGCCGCCAGGAACAGGATCAGAATATAGATGATAACGGGCTTCTTGCCGGTTTCCGGCGTTTCTGAGGATGCGGGCGTCACCTCGCCTCCGTCAGCTCGTTTTTCAAATTTCATACCTGAGGTCCTTTCTTTAATTGTGAGACCTTGATGACGGCCAAAGCGTCCAGCAGGTCGTTCAGATCGTCCACGCCGTAATATTCCAGCTCAATCCGACCTTTTTTACGGCCGGGAACGATCTTCACACCGCGGCACAGCCGGGCCTTCAACTCATTTTGGGCCTCTGCCAGATAATCCACCTCGTCAGGATCTTTGTCCTGCGCCTCTTTCTTCTCGGCGGAAAGCCGTTTGACCAGAGCCTCTGTCTGCCGGACGGAGAGTCCGCCGCTGACAATGGCGTTGGCCGCGCTTTCCTGCAGGGAAGGGGAGAGGGGAACCAAAGCCCGGGCGTGACCGGCGGAAAGTTTGCCCTCCTCCACCAGCTTTCGGACGGAGGGCGTCAGTCCCAGCAGCCGCAGGGCATTGGTCACGGCGCTGCGGGATTTGCCTACCCGCTGGGCGGCTTCCTCCTGCGTCATGTGGTAGGATTCGATCAATGACTGAAAACCGGCGGCTTCCTCCATGGGATTCAGGTCCTCTCGCTGGAGGTTTTCGATCATGGCCAGCTCGGCCGCCTTGCGGTCATCGGCCTCGATCACGATGACCGGAACCTCCTGTAAGCCAGCCAGCCGGGCTGCCCGCCAGCGACGTTCTCCGGCAATGATCTGATAGTAGCCGGATGACAGCTTTCGCACGGTTAACGGCTGAATGATGCCGTGCTGTGAAATGGAATCCGCCAGTTCCTGGAGAGATTCATCATCAAAGCGCTTCCGGGGCTGTGATGAGCAGGTCTCCACCTGTGAAATGGGAAGTGACAGACTGCCGCTGGACTCGGTTTTCATCACGTCGTCGCCTAAAAGGGCGCCGAGTCCTCTGCCGAGACCAGAGGGCTTTTTTGATGCCATAGAAACGCTCCTTTCTACTGTTTTTTCAGGAACTCAACTGCGAGTGCCTGATAGGCCTCCGCACCGCGGGAGGTGCGGTCATAGGCCGTGATGGGCTTTCCGTGGCTGGGCGCCTCAGAGAGCCGGACGTTCCGGGGGATCACTGTGGCGTAGACCTTGCCGGGGAAGTAGTGCTTGACCTCTTCCGCCACCTGCATGGCCAGATTGGTGCGCCCGTCGAACATGGTCAGCAGAACGCCTTCCAGCGCCAGCTTCGGGTTCAAAGAGCGCCGCACAATGCGAACCGTGTTCATCAGGTCGCTGAGACCTTCCAGAGCGAAATACTCGCCCTGAACCGGAACCAAAATGCTGTCAGCAGCACAGAGGGCGTTCAGCGTCAAAAGCTCCAAAGACGGCGGGCAGTCAATGAAAATGAAGTCATATTCCGCCGCCAGCTGGTCCAGCGCGTCCTTCAGAAGAAATTCGCGGCGGTCCATGCCGATGAGCTCGATGCCAGCGCCGGCCAGTGCCTTGTTGGAGGGGAGCACGTCTCCGTATCGGGTGTGCACCACCGCGTCAGCGGCGGGCACATCGGAGACCAGCACCTCGTAAATGCCTTTGGAAACGGTTTTGTCCACGCCCATGCCGGAAGTGGAATTGGCCTGTGGGTCAAAGTCGCAAAGCAAGACGCGCTTGCCCTGCTCCGCCAGTGCTGCTGCCAGATTGACACAGGTGGTGGTTTTGCCCACGCCGCCTTTTTGGTTTACGATGGAAATGATTTTTGCCACAGGCCACCTGCTTTCCGGGCCACAGCCCTGTTTGATGCACGGCATAAGTGCCGTGGAGCATTGCGGTGCAATGACTCAGCAAATAGTATTATAACAAGGAGCCTGCGGTGTTTCAAGGCGTTCCTGTAAAAAAATGCGGTTTTGCAGTATTTTTTATAAAAACAATTTTTGGGAAACTCAGATTCTACTGGTTTCACGTGAAACATTTTGTTGGCGGCGGCTGTAAAGGAAACTCCGCTGACAAAAGTCAGCAGAGTTGTTTCACGTGAAACATGAAGCGGAAGCGAGAGCGCTTCACGGCAGATCGGTTTGCAGCAGCAATCCGCTGCGGGGCGGCAATGTCAAGGAAATTGCATTGTCAGTTGGGATGAAGCGCTGACCGGTAAGCAGATCCCGGGCAGGCGGAGCAGACCAGGGCAGCGATAAGGCCTGAGACACATCAGCGGCATTGACCACGGTGGTCAGAAGCTGACCATCCAGCTCCCGGGCAAAGATCAGCAGGGGACCGGAGGTCCAGATCCAATGAAGAACGCCAGCTTGCAATGCCGGGAAGGAGCGCCGGAACCGGGCCAGTTCCGCAAAGTGCGCTTTGAGATCAGTATCTTCCTGTGCCCAAGGATAGCCGGCCCGGTTAAAGGGATCTTCCCAACCCTCCATAGCAGCTTCATCTCCGTAATAGACGGTGGGCGCGCCGGGGAAGGTAAAGAGGATCAGTGCCGCCAGCCGCAGCCGCTCCCGGCCAATCTGGCGCTCGGCGGGGGAGAGGCGGTACGCTGCCCGGTCTGCCTTGTTGTCCGGTACGTTGTCAGCGCCTAAAACGGTAAGGATGCGAGGGGTATCGTGGGTACCAAGGAAGTTCATCAGGGAGAGGAATGCCTCCGGCGGGTAGTTTTCCCGGAGGGTTTCCAGCGTTTCCCGGAAATCGTCAGCGTCTCCACCCCGCAGGTAAGCGATGAGCGCCGTGCGGAAGGGGTAGTTCATCACGCCGTGCAGCTCGTGGCCAAGCAGATAGCGCCGCCGCTGGGAATAGGCCACCTTGGTGGTGGCGTCCTCCCAGACTTCACCCAAAAGGAAGCTGTCCGGGGCGGTTTCCTCCATAGCGGTACGAATTTCGGCAATAAAGTCATCCGGCAGCTCATCGGCTACGTCCAGCCGCCAACCGGAGGCCCCGGCCCGGAGCCAGTGACGCACCACGGAGTCCTGTCCCCGGATGATGAAGTCCCGGTAGTCCGGCTCGTTCTCCTGAACAGCAGGCAGCGTCATGATCCCCCACCAGGCGTCATAATCCGTAGGCCAGGGATGGAAGGAAAACCAGTTGAAATAAGGGGAATCGGTGCTTTGGGCCGCGCCTGCGCCGGGATAGAAGCCGTCGGCGTTGAAGTAGCGGCTTTGAGAGCCGGTGTGGTTGAATACACCGTCTAAAATCACCCGGATGCCACGCTGTTTCGCTTCCCGGCAAAGGCGGCGGAAATCCTCCTCAGTACCCAGCATGGGGTCGATGTGAAGGTAGTCGGCTGTGTTGTAGCGGTGGTTGGAGGCGGATTCAAAAATAGGATTCAGGTACAGCACGGTGACGCCCAGAGCGGCCAGATCATCCAGCTTGGCGGTGATACCATTGAGAGAGCCGCCGAAAAAGTCCCGGTTTCGTACCTCGCCGTCTGGGTCCGGCGCCCAAACGGGCTGGTCGTTCCAATTCTCATGGACCCAACGGTTTCCCACCAGACCGGTGGGGTCCGGGAGGGAAAGACGGCAGAAGCGGTCCGGGAAGATCTGATAGACCACACCGCCGCCAAACCACAGAGGGGTGGCCGTTTTCTCGTAGACGGTGAGCTGCCAGCTTTGGATCTCCCCGGTCTCCTGCCAGCCGGATTGATCCAACAGGGCCGTGGAGCCATCGGAGCGGATCAGGCGGAAATGATACCAGAGCAACTCCGGTTCTGAGGGGGCGGTGAGGACGCCGGTGAAGCGGGTACGCTCACCGTCCACAGCCTCTGGCAGAAGCTCCATCTGGATCTCTTCACCGGAAAATTCCCGCCGTGCCACCAGGACACAGCGGGAATAGCCATCCCGGGTGAGGGGACGGACATGAAACACAACATCGCTGCCGCAAGGGACAGCGCCAAAGGGCTTTTTACAGAACTCACTGCGGGAGTCGAACACAAAGGGATCACGCATGGGAGAGACCTCCGAATCAAGGAATCAGTTGATTTTCCGGGAGAATGGACGCAGTGTCCTCCCGGTCAAAGTAAGCGTTGATAATGTCCACAGCGGTGGTGGCCAGAACCGCGCCGGCGTCAGCCTTTTCCAATACCAGAGCCACGGCGATCTCCGGCTCGTCATAGGGCGCGAAGGCTACGAACACGCCGTTTTTCATGGAGCCGCCGATCTGGGCGGTACCGGTTTTCGCACCGGCGGAGACCACGCAGTTCTGGAAGGGACCGGCCACAGAGCCGCCGTTGGTGGTGTAGCCAAGCATACCCTTTTTCACAGCTTGCAGGGTGGAATCGCTGATGTTCAGGGTGTTGAGGGGTTCTGTGTCGCCAGTGGCGATGATCTCAGAGTTGTCATAGGATTTGACACTTTTCAGAAGATGGGCGGGGTAATGCTTGCCGCCGGAGACAAGAGTAGCAATGTAGTTGGCAAGCTGCAACGGGGTATATTCCTGATTGGCCTGGCCGAAAGCTGCCCACGGGGCCTGATCCTGGCCGCTTTCATTGACGGCCTGCCGGCCTGTGCTTTCACCGATCTCGATGCCGGTGGGCTCACCGAGGCCCAGAGCGGAATAGTATTCGTTCAGTGTGTCCAGTCCCATGCGGTAACCCATTTCCATGAAATAGGTGTTGCAGGAATTGGTGATGGCGCTGGTGACGTTCATTTTGCCGTGTCCGCTGCGCTTCCAGCAATTCGTGTTGTTTTCCCAAGTGGCACTGGGGTATTTCCAGTAGCCGGGGTCAAAAATGGTCTCGGTGGTGGTGGTGACACCGGATTCCAGTGCCGCCACAGCGGTAGCGGGCTTTAAGGTGGAGCCGGGGGCGTAGGGGCTGTTGGTGGCGCGGTTGGTCAGGGGCTTGGCGGGATCGTCCCGCAGCTCCGCAAAGTCCTTCCGCCAGGTGGAGAGGTCATAGGAAGGGCAGGAGGCCAGTGCCAGAATTTCGCCTGTACCGACTTTGACCACAGCGGCGGCGGCACCCCGGCTGTCCAGATGGTCTTTTTGGTTCAACTGGGCTACTTTAGCGGCCAAAGTGTCCTCCACCGCCTGCTGGAGCTTGAGATCCACCGTCAGCTCCACGGTATAGCCGGAGCGGGGCTCTACACTATAATATTCACCGGTGATCTTTCCGTCGCTGTTGACAGAGATCATCCGCTTGCCGTCCGTACCCCGGAGGTAGTCCTCAAAGGCGGCTTCTGCACCAGAGAGGCCGATGGTGTCATCCATTAGATAGCCCCGATCTTCCCATTCATCGGTATAGTCGGGGATACGGCCCACGGTGCCTAAAATATGGGTGGCGTAGGTGGTGGCGTACTGCCGGGCGGAGGAGCGGATGATCTTGGCCCCCTGAAACTGGCCGTCGCTGATGAGGGAGCAGAAGGCTACATCCACGTTCTGCGCCAGAACGTAGGCGTTGTTGTTGGCACCCAGCTTCCGCAGCTTCAATTCGTACCGGACACCCAAGATCAAGCGGGCGTCGCTGTCGGAATAATCGTCGGAGAGCTTCATATCCTCCCGCATCCAGTCGAAGAGCTTGGCGGGTGTGACGCCGGCGTTCAGCAGGAGGGAATTGGTCAGCGCGGCGCTGTTGGTCTGCTTCAAAAGCTCTGTGTCCTTGGCGGTGGCCGGGTCCAGAGCAGTTTCACCCTCCTTGGGGGGCTTCAGCAGCTCCGGGTGCTGGCGGACATAGGCGGCCAGCAGCTCCCGGGTGGGCTTCAGGTCCCGAAGGTAGGAGAAAAAGCGGCTCTTCTGCGTGTCGGTAAGGGTATCTACGGTGAAATGGGCCGCGCCGTCCAGGGAGAGGGGGAGGTTATCCTCCCAAGCGACCCCTTGATCCCGGCAGAGGGTGACCAGACGGAGGATGGCGTCATTCTGGTTTTCACCGGGCTTCAAAAGAGAGGCGTCAAAGGTCAGGCTGTAAGTGGATTGGTTGGTCACAAGGGTCCGGCCGGAGCGGTCAGTGATGATGCCCCGGGAGGCCTCCACATTTTCCATGCGGGTGATGGTCTGAATGGATTTGGCCAGATATTCCTCGTGGTGAACAACCTGGGTATTGAAAAGGACCACCAGATAAATGGCCAGCACTGCCAGCGCCATGGCAGCCATGACGCGGAATCTGGTGAGTTGGGAGGGGCGTTGGTTCATGATTACCTCCGTGGAAAGTCCTTAATCGTCAACATGAACGCGGAGATAGACCCGGCGGAACAGCCAGGTCATAGGCAGGCTCCACAGCAGGGAGACGCACAGCTCCCGCAGGGTCACGGACATGGCCGCACCCCATGCGGGATGACCCTGAGCCCAAAGGACAATGCAGTGGAAGATGCCTGTCAGCAGATAGGCGGGCAGAGCCGCGGCGGCAGAGCAGAGATACCCGGCTGGGATCAGACTCTGGGACAGCAGTCCGGCGGCGAGGCCCACAAGGGGGAGAATCAAGGTGTAAAAGCAGGGAATGGAGGAGGGGAGCAGCAGGTCGCAGAAAACGCCACAGGCAAGGGCGTAGACCGTGCCGGCGGCGGGGCCCTCAAAGGTGGCGGGGAGGGCGGCAATCAGGGGATAGAGAAAGGGAATGACGCCCCAGATGGTTACACGCTGGAGAAAGGCGGCCTGAACAACGGCCCAGACCAGCCCGGCCAAAGTGTACAGAGTCCATTTAAAAATCGTGGCGCTGCGGGCCAGCAAGGGGAATCCCTCCCTTCTGTAATGGTGAATGAACGGTAAGCGGTCAGCTTACGATCTCAAAGGATTTGATGATGCACACCTCCGTGAGACCGTTCAGGTCGGCGGCGGGGGTGAGGATGGCGTAGTTGGAGGTGTCGGAATCGTCAGCCCGAAGCTCGGAGACAGAGCCGATGACCAGATCCGGGGGCAGATAGCCGCCCAGACCGGAGGTAACTACCAGGTCGCCCTCCAACAGCTGGCAGGAGGCGGGGAGGGAATCCAGCTTCAGCTTGCCGTCACCCATCAGGGCGAAATCGCCGCCGGCAATGCCGATGTCCTTGGTCCGGTAGACACGGGCGCCCAAGGAGGTGTCAGTGTCGATCACGGTCAAAACCGTGGACCAGTCGTAGCCCGCTTTGCTGATGCGGCCCACCAGGTTGCCGTTTCCGTCGATGACGCAGTCGCCCACCTCCACGCCGTGGACGGCACCCTTGTTCAGCGTCAGGGAGGCGGTCCAGTTGGTGACACCCCGCTCCGTGACGGTGGCGGTCTCGAAGTCGCTGAGGTCCCGGCGCTGCTGACGCAGGTCCAGCAGGTCCCGGAGAAATACATTTTCCTGACTGGCGGCCTCGCCTTGACGGACGGTGGCCTCCATTTCCGCGATCTGCTTTTTCAGGGCCTCATTTTCCGCTTTCAGGGCGGTGACGTCCTCATAGTAATTCTGCTTGTCGGTGAACCAGCCGGATACGGAGGTGCAGACTGCCCGAAAAGGACTGGTAATGGTGTTGGCCAGATCCACCAGCGGGGAGGCGTTGGTGCTGAAATAGGACAGCAGAGCCAGCGCCACGGCGATCACCGCCCCGGCGAAGAGGATCCATAATCCGTGATTCTTCAGAAAATCCTTCAAGGAAGTTCTCCTTCTAAAAAGTTAAAACGCAATCGATTACAATAGCTTAATGCCAAACTGAGCCAGCATCCGGCTCAGACGCAGGACAGGCAGGCCCATGACATTGAAGAAGTCGCCCTCCAGACGCTCCACCAGCAACGCGCCCTTGCCCTGAACACCGTAGGACCCGGCTTTGTCCATAGGCTCGCCGGTGGCAATGTAGGCCCGCAGCTCGGATTCCTCAGCGGGGCGGAACACCACGCCGGTGGCTTCGCTCTCCGTCAGTACGCGGTCTCCCTGACGGACGGTGACGCCGGTGCAGACAGTGTGGCGGCGGCCCTGCAGCGCGGTGAGCATCCGAAGCGCGTCGGCCTCATCCAGAGGCTTGACCAGACGCTGGTCATCCAGAAACACCATGGTGTCGGCGGTGATGACGATCTCCTCCGGGGTGCAGAGCTTGGCGGCGGCATCTGCCTTTTCCCGGGAGATGTATTCCACGATCTGCGCCGGGGTGAGACCCGCCGGGTAGTGCTCGTCCGTCTGGGGCACCCGGATGTCAAAATCCGTGATGCCGATGCGGTTCAATAATTCCTGCCGCCGGGGAGACCCGGAGGCCAAAACGATGCGAGACATGGCGATCCTCCTTACTTGCCGGTGGAGCCGAAGCCGCCCCGGTCGGGACCGGTGAGGTGCTCCACACGGGTAAAGACGAGAGGGGGCTGGTTCTTCATAATGCGGAACTGGGAAATGCGGGTGTTCTTGTCGATGTGGACATCCCGTGTGGCGTACATGGGAACGCGCCACTGGTCATTGTCTCCCCGGTAGGTGTAGTCCACCACACCCATGGAGTTGGCTTGCAGCAGACCGTAGTTCTTAAAGGTGGAGCTGCGGGGCACCACATGGGCCTCATAGCCCTCCGGCAGCTCGATGGCGACGCCCAAGGGGATCAGGCGGAATTCTCCGGCCTTCATGTCCACATCCTCGGCGGCGTGGAGGTCGATCCAGTCGGATTTGCCTGCCACATAGCATAGCTCATCGATGCCGTCCACAAAATATTTTACCTTGATCTCTTCCATGTAAAACTCCAAAATTAAAAACAAATTGTATTATATGGCTTCTATTATACAAATAGAACTGAAAATCGCCTGAAAAAGCGGGGGATTCCCGGTGAGATTCTGCCGTCGGGTCAATCCACACCGCGGTAGTAGAGTCCCCGGGTGAAGGGGCCGGAGGCGGGGGCACCGGTCTGGTAGGCCCGGAAAATGTCCGCACATTCCGCAGGTGCTTCCGTGGTGAACCGCAGGCGGGCATAGGTCAGACCGCAGCGCTTCCACTCGGGCTTGTCCGCCAGCCACACCGGCGCACTGTTCTGGATCTCCGTCCGGTGGCCGTAGGCCGGGAGCAGCGGGAACTTTGCCCCGGTGCGGTCCTGAAGATCGTTTGGCTTGCGGCAGGGAGCCTGCTGGGGGACGGCGTCACCCGCTTCGGACAGGTGACAGCCGGTTTCATTCTGCACCAGACAGTTTTCCGTGATCATCAGGGGCAGTCGGCCGTAGACGATGGCCTCTGCTGGGATCAGCTTTTGGATGTCCCGCATCTGTGGGAACCGCAGCTCGAAGGACAGGCAGGCGGAGGAGAGCTCCTTGCGCCGGAGATAGTCCAGAGAGCGGCTGTTGAACACGTTGAGGCCGAAGTCACCGCGGATAGTCAGTCCGGCGTCCCGCAAAAGGGGCAGATGGCCGATATTCCCAGCCAGAGCGGAGGTGACACCCAGTTTTTTAGCGTGGGCCAGCCACCCGCGGAGTTGAGGTTCATTTCGGTCCCGCCAGACACGGGGAAGAATGGCGCACCACTCTCCGGCGAAGTCCGGCAGCGCGTCCCGCTCCGCCATAAGGCGCGCAGAGGAATCTATCCGCACCGCGTCCATTTTATTCAAACCTGTATGGCTTTATCTGCCGCACAACGTCCAGTATGCTGCCGTCCCGCGCCTCAAGCACGGCAACCACCTTATCCTCCCATTCAAGCGGCTCCGGCGTGCCGACTATTGAATACGCAAGCTCCTTCAGCTTTTCTATCGTTGTGTGCTCTATGCCCGCCGCGTCGAGCCACGCGGCAATGTCCGGCCTATTTGGGTTCACGGCAATGCCATGGTCCGTCACAACAACGTCCACGCACTCGCCCGGCGTTGTTACGGTAACAACGTGCTCGCATATCGTGGCCATGCGCCCGCGCATGAGCGGCGTAACTATTATGCAGCATTTTGCGCCCGCCGCCGCGTCCGGATGCCCGCCCGGCGCTCCGCGCAGCACACCGTCCGATCCCGTAAGCACGT
>ENA-OPWH01000997-OPWH01000997.1-human-gut-metagenome-genome-assembly--contig:-NODE-997-length-19044-cov-1.456211_pt1 | contig 19044 bp, 16 predicted proteins | sample MGYA00241506_ERZ502004 | MGnify/ENA primary metagenome ERZ502004 (study PRJEB25962, sample SAMEA2043049) | human gut metagenome | biome: human gut; feature: human-associated habitat; material: faeces... | reverse complement strand
AAAAATGTGCCGATCAGGGAATCGTGGTCTTTAATACACCGGGAGCAAATGCAAACGGCGTAAAAGAGCTCGTATTTGCAGGAATGCTTTTAGCTTCCCGTGATATCGTTGGCGGTATCGACTGGGTACTCGAAAACAAAGACAATGAGAATGTGAAAAAAGACGCAGAGAAAGCAAAAAAGGCTTTTGCCGGAAATGAGCTTGCAGGCAAAAAATTAGGCGTGATCGGTCTTGGTGCGATCGGTGTGCGTGTGGCAAATGCAGCGACTCATCTTGGCATGGAAGTCTATGGATATGATCCGTTTATTTCCGTCAATGCAGCATGGAGCCTTTCAAGAAATGTAAAACACATCAATTCCGTAGAAGAAATCTACAGTGCATGTGATTTCATTACCATTCATGTACCGTTATTAGATGATACGAAAAAAATGTTAAATAAAGAAGCTTTTGCACAGATGAAAGACGGCGTTGTGATCCTGAACTTTGCAAGAGATCTTTTAGTAGATGAAGAGGCGATCTTAACTGCCATTGAAGAGGGAAAAGTAAAGAAATATGTAACTGATTTCCCAAATACGACAACAGCAGGCAAAAAAGGCTGTATCGTAACACCGCATCTAGGAGCTTCCACACAGGAATCCGAGGACAACTGTGCAGTTATGGCAGTAAAAGAGATCAAAGATTACTTAGAGAATGGAAATATCCGCAATTCCGTAAACTACCCGAATTGTAACATGGGAGCCTGCACACAGGCGGGTAGAATTGCAATTCTGCATAAGAATAAAAAAGGAATCATCGGTAAATTCTCAAATATTTTAGGCGATGGAGACATCAACATTACCGATATGACGAATAAGAGCCGCGGTGATTATGCATATTCACTGTTAGATTTAGAGTCTAATGTGACAGAAGAAATCGTAGGACAGTTAGCTTCATTAGACGGCGTATTAAAAGTCAGAGTCATCAAATAACAAGCAAGAACAAACGGAGGAACCAATGGCAGTCATTCGACCATTCTTTTCGATTCGCCCAAGCGAAGAAAAAGCAGATAAAATTGCAGCCCTTCCCTATGATGTATACAACAGAGAAGAGGCAAAAGCAGCAGTAGCGAACCATCCGCTGAGTTTTTTAAATATCGACCGTGCAGAGACACAGTTTGATGATACTGTAGATACCTATGACGAGAGAGTCTATCAGAAAGCACATGATCTGCTCTGGGATATGGTAGAAAAAGGGGATTTTATCCGGGAGAAAAAAAGATGCTACTATATCTATGAGCTGACCATGGATGGACGCACACAGACGGGGATTACCGCCTGTGCGTCGATTGATGATTATGCAAACGGTGTGATCAAAAAGCACGAGAATACCAGAGCGGAAAAAGAAGCAGACAGGATCCATCATGTAGATACCTGTAATGCCCAGACAGGACCGATTTTTTTAGCGTACCGATCAAATAAGCACATTAATGAAGTAGTTGACCGTGTAAAATCTTCAGACACACCGGTCTATGATTTTGTGGCAGATGACGGGATCCGCCATTGTGTCTGGGTCATAGACAAAGACGCGGATATTGCTGTGATAGAACAGGCATTTTCTTCTATTGGCGAAATCTACATTGCAGACGGACATCATCGTGCCGCTTCTGCCGTTAAAGTCGGTTTTATGCGAAGAGAAGCGAATCCTGACTATACCGGCGAAGAGGAATTTAATTATTTCTTATCGGTGTTGTTCCCGGATGACCAGTTGATGATCATGGACTACAACCGTGCGGTAAAGGATTTGAATGGTATGTCCAAAGAAGATTTCCTTGCAAAAGTATGTGAAATTTTTGACGTATCTGAGATTGAACATGCGGCAGGCCAAAGCGAAGAGCAGTTACGTCCGAAACAAAAGGGCGAATATAGTATGTTCTTAGGAGAAAAATGGTATCTTTGCCGTTTGAAAGAGGCAGACAAGAATCCTGACCCGGTCAAAGGACTGGATGTATCCCTATTACAGGATCTGCTTTTAGACCCGGTACTTGGTATCAAGGACCCTAAGACGGATGACCGGATTGATTTTATCGGAGGGATCCGTGGACTGAAAGAGTTAGAGCGCAGAGTACATACGGATTGTGCGGTGGCGTTTGCCATGTATCCGACCTCTATTGGAGAACTGTTTGCGGTAGCAGATGCAGGATTGCTGATGCCGCCAAAATCTACCTGGTTTGAACCAAAGCTTAGAAGCGGACTGTTTATCCATGAGATTTAGGCAGGAGGATACCAATGACAGCAGCAGATAAACAAGAGATTGGCTTATTGAAGAACTATATAGCGTCGATTTTGCCGAATATGCTGGATTTCTGCTTTAATGTAGTGCTTGCAGTAATCGTCTATCTGATCGGCAGCAGAATCATCAAAGCAATCCTGAAGATGAACAAACGCTGGGCAGACCGTAAGGAAATTGATGAAGGTGTGAAGCAGTTTATCCATGCTTTTATCAAAGGTGCACTCTATGTTCTTTTGATCTTCATCATACTGACACTTTTTGGAGTGACGACAGCATCGGTCGTAGCCGTGTTAGGTTCCGCAGGACTGACACTTGGTCTGGCATTGCAGGGCAGCCTTTCGAACTTTGCCGGTGGTGTGATGATCCTTTTGATGAAACCCTTTAAAGTGGGTGATTATGTCATTGAGGATACGAATAAAAATGAGGGAACTGTTGAAGAGATTTCCCTTTTTTATACCAGACTGAAAACGATTGACAATAAAAGTATCGTCATCCCAAACGGAACACTGGCAAATAACAGTATGACAAACGTAACAGCCGCAGAGAAACGCAGGCTGGATCTGACTGTCGGCATTTCCTATCAGGCAGATATCAGACAGGCAAAAGAAGTCCTAAATCAAGTGATCTTAAATGAACCGGCATGTCTGTTAGAAGAAGAGACAAAGGTGTTTGTTTCGGAGCTTGCAGACAGTTGTGTGATCATGGGCATCCGTATCTGGGTCAAGACCGAGGATTACTGGGATGCGAAATGGCGTATGAACGAAAACATCAAATACGCACTGGATGAAAATGAAATAGAGATTCCATATCCACAGATGGATGTGACGATCCGTAGTTAGCATGGATCATCGTTAGAATGGGATTATAGAAAAAGAAAGACAGTTAACATTATTCCTGTTAAGGAATGTGTTAGCTGTTTTTTTGTATGGAAAAAAATCCTTGACAAGTGAACGGACGTTTACTAGAATAGAGATGTAAACAATCGTTTACAAGAAAGGAGTGATTTTATGGGTGATACGAAAGAAGCAATTTTGACCACTGCCTTACAGTTATTTGCAGGCAATGGTTATGAAGCTGTTTCCGTCAGTGAGATCGCAGGAGCGCTTGGAATGACGAAAGGCGCATTATATAAACACTATAAGAACAAACGGGATATTTTTGACCATATTTTAATACGGATGGAACAAAGAGATGCAGAGCAGGCAGGAAACTGTGAGATGCCGGAGGGAACTTTAGAAGAAATGGAAGAGCAGTATCAGGACATTTCCATGGAACAGTTTTTTACATATTGTAAAGAGCAGTTTACCTATTGGACGGAGGATACGTTTGCTGCGTCATTTCGCAGAATGTTGACCTTAGAGCAGTTTCGTTCCGAGGAAATGCAAAAACTGTATCAGCAGTATTTAGTAGCAGGACCAATGGAGTATGTGGCAGATCTGTTTACATCATCAGGAGTCAGGAATGCAAGGGCTCAGGCGGTTCGTCTGTATGCAACAATGTTCTTTTTTTACAGTGTTTATGACGGAGCAGAGGATAAGGAAAGTGCAAAGAAGCAATTCCAGGAGGCAGTGAAAGAATTAGAGAAAAGCATTTGTAAAGAATGGTAAAAAAATTGTAAGAAAAGAGGAAAAGACGCATTATGAAAAAACAGAACCGGCTCTTTGGGGAGCTGATCGAAAAGTGTGCAATGATGCAGCACATCCTTCTGATTTTCCGACAGTCGGAGATTTTGTGATGGCGGGGAAAACCGGGGAAGGAACCCAGGCAGTGTGTCAGGATCATAAAAACAACGGCATTAGAGACCACTGGAATAGAAGAAATCTTGCCCTATCTTTCGGCGGGAACAACCGCGGCGTTTTTAGGTTCTTCCGGTGTGGGAAAATCCACGCTGGTCAACCGACTGCTTAGAGAAGAACGTCTTGCAACGGGTGGCATCAGGAATGACGATAAAGGGCGGCATACAACGACGCATCGGGAACTGCTGTTTTTACCGGATGGCGGGATGGTCATTGATACACCGGGAATGCGTGAACTTGGTATGTGGGATGCGAAAAGCGGCATCGACCGTACTTTTTCGGACATTGAAGAACTGGCACTGCAATGTCGTTTTCGCGATTGTACGCATACGGTAGAACCGGGATGTGCCGTGCAAAAGGCATTGAAAAACGGAACACTTTCTAAAGAGAGGATGCAGTCCTATCAGAAATTGAAAACAGAAAATGATTACATGGAACATGCCAAAAGTTATTTAGAAGTAGCAGTAAAAAATATGAAACAAAGGAATGGATGTCAAAGATCATGGGTCCAAATCCCATCAAACTAGAAGAGGAGCTGCTTAGTCAGTGTAAGATTCCCAAAGGGGCAGTCGTATGTGACCTTGGCAGCGGACAGGGGCTGACTTCCGTCTTTTTAGCAAAAGAATATGGATTTCAGGTGTATGCAGCCGATCTTTGGAGCGACCCAAAGGAGAACAGAGCATTTTTTAAAGAGCAGGGGCTGCGTGATGAACAGGTCATACCTGTAAAAGCAGATGCAACGGAGTTACCGTTTGAGAAAGAATTTTTTGACGGGATCATATCAACAGATTCCTATAACTATTTCGGACGTGATCCTAAATATTTGGATGAAAAACTGCTCCCATTTGTAAAAGAGGGAGGTTATATTTATATTGCCATTCCCGGTATGAAGCAGGACTGTCACGATGCACTGCCTAAGGAGCTGCTCTTATCGTGGACACCGGAACAGTTAGATTATATGCATGATGTTCCTTACTGGAGGAACATGGTACAGAGATGTAAGGGGGCAACCGTGCTTGAAGTGCGTGAGATGGAATCCAATGAAGAAGTCTGGGAGGACTGGCTGAAACAGGAAAATGAATATGCCGTTGGAGACCGAAAAGCCATGGAAGCAGGCGGTGGAAAATACCTGAATTTTATTCAGATCGTTCTGCAAAAGAATAATCTTAGAAAAATGTAAGGATCAGAAAGGAAATGTAAGCTAAGAAAAGGGCAACGCATTTCCTTTTCTGCTATGATCAATATAGATTAGGGTGTCAAAAGGCGGTTTCAAGTTGCCAGCCACTAAGTTGTGAGGCACCTTTTGCCACCTAATCTATATATCAAAGAAAGCGAGGGCGAAAAGAATGAAAACAGATCAGTCAGCCGATGCACATGGGTTCGCTCGGAGAGGGATATGCATTCTATATGCGACTGTATCCGTCCAGCTACCGGAAATACCGGACACCGGAAAAAAACATATGATGGAATGATCTTTGTGCCGGAGGCAACGCCGATCGAGATCCGGTAAATTATAACGTTTTACTACAGAAAACAGTCATTTCGCTACATGATACTTTAGCAGAGCGATACTTTTTCCGATAATTATATTAGAAAAAACAGGATGATCGGGAAAGGAGACAGGCGATGCAGATAAAATATACCAACGGGATCGGCTGGGGTTCTAATATGCTAAAGAGCTCACAGGAGAAGTTACAGCGTCAGGCTGAAAGAGACAGTAAGGTGGCATTTTTTGAAGCACAAAAGGAAAATCTGAAAAACAGGGAGTCTTTGGATTTAGACGATATCGCAAAGAAATTAGAACTGTTACATTCCTATGATGACCAGATCGCGGCAGCAAAACAGGAATATAACAGCTCACAGATGTTCCATGTGATGGATGAAGCAATAGAACGCGGCGAACAGATGGCAAAAGAAGCGAAGAAAAATGAGCCGAAGACAGAAGAAGAGAGAAGAGAAGAAGCAATCAAGGAAGCAAACGGAACAGAAGATAGCGAAGGAATGCTTTCTGAAATTTTAGATGAGCAGTTAGATACGATAAGTGATGACAATGGAACGGACACACTGGTAATTTCCGGTAAGGGAATGGAGTATTGTAAGCAGTTATATGCTGCGGAATCTGAAAACCAGACAGAAGAAGCGGATGCAGAAAATTTAAGGTTGAAATCTATGCAGAAATAGGATATCGTAATTTTGTGAAATCATTCATAAAATTGAAATGGAGGTATCAGGATCATGGGAAAAAGATTAGTTGCATATTTTTCAGCAAGTGGAGTTACAAAGGGACTGGCAGAAAAATTAGCGGAGGCGATAGAAGCTGATATTTTTGAAATAGCACCGGTGGAACCGTATACAGAGGCAGACCTCAAGTGGACGAATCCACTGGCACGATGCAATAGAGAAAAAGCCGGCAAAAAAGATGTGGCAATAAAAGAAACGGTACAGGATATGGACAGTTACGAGACTTTGTATATCGGTTTTCCAATCTGGTACTGGGCTGCACCAAATATCATCAATACGTTTGTAAAGCAGTATGACCTTTCCGGAAAGAAAATTGTACTTTTTGCAACCTCTGGTGGCAGCAATATCGGAAAGACAGCCGAGAAGTTAAAACCATATCTGAGCGCAGGAGCCGAAATTGCAGGCGCAGAAGTTTTGAACCAGGACCCGAGTCTGGAAGAATTGAAGCAGTGGGCAGTGTGGTAATTTCACAGAGAAAAAATCATGCTGTACACAAAACGCAGGATTTTTGAGCAATGGAGGTCTTTGTGAAGTTAGGGCAGATCAGGACACCGGAAGATGTGTATGATTGGATGGATGAAAATATCCAATACGGCTGGCTGGATACAGAAAACGGGCAGCATATCGGAGAAATGAAGAATTTCAGAAAATCATATCGTACTATGTCTTTAGAAGAAATTTTGGAATACAGGTTTGGAACATGCATTGAACAGGTCGCACTTATGAAATTTTTACTGGATAAGATCCGGGTTGAAAATAAGATGTTCTGCTGCAGAATCTATGAACCGGATGACTATGGAAATTTAGAAGATGATGAGCATATGCACTGCTTTGTCCTGTTTTATCGGGATGAAAGAGTCTATCATATGGAACATCCTAATTTTCAAAAAAAGGGAATATATGAGTATGCTTCAGAAGATGAGGCAATCAAAGCAATCGTAGATTATTATGTGGAGTTGCGTGGTGGCAAAGAAAGTCCCACGACGCAGTTCTATGAAGTCCCGCCGGGGATGTCATTTCAACAGTTTAATGCATTTATCAATCACCAGTAGATAGGTATTAGTTTGGAAGATCATAAAATGGAATGAGTGCAGGCTCGTAAACCATGCCGTATGATTGACAAAGGACAAAATTATTGAGTGAGTGATGCTCATGATATCATAGGAACCAGACAGGAGTGTTGGTATGCCCCTTGTCAAGTAGACAAGGTAAATATCATGTATCCTTTCTGGTTCCTGTTTTTTTGTTCTATAGGATTAGAGAATCTGAGAAAAATCAATTGATAGAATGAGTGTTTTGGACTACAATGAGAGAAGTGGGTGAATAATGAGACTAAAAGTGAGACCAATGAGACTAAAAATGAGACCAATCCGGTCGAAGATAAGAATTTTGAGATAGATTAGAAGAAGTAATGATAAAGTCCGATGACTATGCAAAATTTTGGCACAATGTCAAGTACAAAAAATGTTAGAAAAAAGGTAGCTGAAATATCCATGCAAATATTTGTAGACGCAGATGCCTGTCCGGTGGTGGACATTGTGGAAAAAACAGCACGGAAGTATCAGATTCCGGTGACACTTCTGTGCGATACCAATCATATACTGACTTCCGGTTACAGCGAGGTAGTGGTCGTAGGAGCCGGGGCGGATGCTGTGGATTATAAGCTGATCAGTATTTGCCATAAAGGAGATATTGTCGTATCACAGGACTATGGTGTGGCTGCAATGGCATTGGGAAAAGGTGCTTATGCTATTCATCAATCAGGTAAATGGTACACGGATGATAATATTGATCAGATGCTAATGGAACGTCACCTGAGTAAAAAAGCCAGAAGAAGTTCCCGTAAATGTCATGTCAAGGGACCGAAGAAGCGGACGGAGGAAGATGATGAAAGATTCGCTCAGTCTTTTGAAAAAATGCTTTTGATGGCACGGGAGAAAGAAGGCAGATGAGGAATTGTAGATGCAGAGGAACGACAGAAGCTATAAAGACTTAAAACAAAAACAGAAGAGTGCAATAGCAGATAAAACATACAAAATATACATGAAGTTTTATCTTGGAAATCAGATATCAAAATAAGGCCACCACATCAGTGCCGTAGAAGCTTTTGAGTTTGTCCATTCGGGCACTCATGTTGGTGAAGAGCAGATCGAGGATCGTGATTGCGGCCATAGATTCTACGACTACGACGGCGCGTGGGACAATGACCGGGTCGTGACGTCCTTTAATGATCATTTCGGTGTTTTCTCCATCTTTGGTGACGGTGGACTGTGGCTGTGAAATGGACGGAGTCGGCTTTACTGCCGCGCGGAAGATGATCTTGCTTCCGTCACTCATACCGCCGAGGACACCGCCTGCATGGTTGGTGTCTTTGGTGATCCTTCCATCTTTTGTATGGAAGGAATCATTGTTGATACTTCCTTTTGTATCTGCAGCTTTAAAGCCGTCACCAATCTCAAAACCTTTGACTGCTCCGATGGACAGCATTGCTTTGGCAAGATTGGCGTCCAGTTTTTCAAATACAGTATCACCGATTCCTACCGGCATACCGGTAACAACACATTCAATGATGCCTCCTGAGGAATCCTGATTTTTAATACATTCTTCCAGATAGGCAGATGCTTTTTGGGCATATGCGTTGCTTGGCATATAAATCGGGTTCTGGAAAATCTCTTCTGGATGGTATTCATTTTCCGGAACAGATACCGGGCCGATTGCTTTCGTATAAGCATGTACTTCAATGCCAAGTTCTTTCAAAATCTTAGCAGCAACTGCACCTGCTGCAACTCTGGCAGTAGTTTCTCTTCCGGAAGAGCGTCCCCCTCCTCTGTAATCACGGAAACCATACTTTTCATCAAATGTATAATCTGCGTGTCCCGGCCTGTATGTGTTCATAATATTTCCGTAATCACGGGAACGCTGATCCTGGTTCTGTACGAGAATTGAAATCGGAGTTCCGGTCGTCCGGCCTTCAAATACGCCGGACCAGATCTGTGCCATATCACTTTCCTTACGGCCGGTTGTAAACTGGCTTTGTCCGGGTTTTCTTCTATCCAGATAAACCTGGATATCCTCCTCTGAAAGAGAAAGCCCTGCCGGACACCCGTCGATCACAACACCGATCCCCTTTCCGTGCGATTCCCCCCATGTAGAAATTTGAAACAATCTTCCATAAATAGATCCTGCCATACTATATACCATCCTTTCTGTAAGCTTTTATTTATAAAGAATTAATTTGTGAATCAGTCAAAACGAAAAAACGAACAATAAAGCAGAAGAACACTTGCGCGATGGGATTTGAAACGTTTCGTTTATTCTATTTGTCATCACAACGCAAATCATTCATTCCCCCAAAATCACCTCATTATTATAATAGAAGATTCCCATCCCAACAAGTGATAAAAATATGAAAGTTAAAGTTATGTATTGTATTTACACGCCCCTTCGTATTATAATGACTACATATTGAGTGAAAAAAGGAAGTCAATAGTATAAATGAGTGAAAAAAGTATGAATGAAAAAAACGAAAGAAATCTTGACAGCACAGTAGATGAAATCATGGAAGAGATCAGAGAGCAGAATGTAAGTGAGGTGAAGGACATCAATGAAAAAGAACAGAAAAGCGAAGAAAGACCGCGGAAAAAGAAAGTCACTAAAACAAAACGTCCTTCAGGCCATCACGTATCTGGCGATGGTGTGGATCATAAAGCAGCCTCAGGCGAAGATCGACCGGTTAAGAAAAAGGCTCCGCGCCGGAAAAAGAAAGTAGTTCGTGAAGAGACCGGGCTTCTGGATCTGGATGGAGCAGAAGAATGGCGGGATGAAGAAGAGACAGCAGTACCACCGGTTATTAAAAGTGCAGATATTTTAAGCAGTGGAGATGCAGAAACATTCAATCCGGATGAGGAAGAAATTTTTGATGATTCTTTCTTTGATGAAGAAGAGGAAAAGCCGCATAGAAGAACTAAACGGAAGAAAAAGCAAGGCTCAAAAAAGTCCGGTAAAGTGGTTAAAATTGTAGTTGGTGCTGTGGTTGGAGTGGCAGCGGTTGTTTACCTTGGATTTTCCGTATATTTCATGAATCATTTTTATTTTAATACGAAGATCAACGGTGTGAACTTCTCCGGAAAATCAGTTTCGGCAGTAGAGTCATACATGAAGAGTCAGGTAGATGGATATGTTCTCACGATGAAGGAATCAGACGGAACAGAAGAGAAGATTGCCGGAACAGATATTTCTCTTGCGTACAAAGCAGGAGATGAACTGCAGAAGCTCGTAAAAGAGCAGAATGCATTTCTGTGGCCGGTCTGCCTTGGAAAGACACAGACAATTACGGCATCAGTCGGTGTTACATATGACGAAAACCAGCTGGATACCCTGATTAACGGTCTCGAGTGTATGCAGGCAGATCAGCAGGTTGAACCGGTAAATGCACATCCGGAGTATGACGGCAATTCGTATGTAGTCAAAGCCGGGGAGACCGGAAGTAAGATTGATACCGAGAATTTCAAAAAGGTAGTGAAAGAATCAATCGAAGGTTTCAAAAGCGAGATTGACATGACCGCTGAAGACTGCTATGTAGAACCAAAATACACAATCGAGTCAGAAGAAGTGAAGAAAGCATGTGACGATATGAATAAGTATCTGAAGGCAAGTATCACTTATACCTTTGGTTCGAATACAGAAGTTGTAGATAAAGATCTGATTTCCCAGTGGGTAACGGTAGATGATAACATGGCAGTTACCTTTAACAGTGATGCAGTTGTAAAATATGTACAGCAGCTGGAGAGTAAGTATGACACTTACCAGACAAAGAGAACATTTACAACCGGAGGCGGCAACAGTGCAACGGTTGAAGGTGGAGACTATGGATGGATCATTGATGAAGCTGCCGAGATTGCAGCCCTTGAAGCGAATATCCGCAATGGAGAGACTGTAACGAGAGAGGCGAATTATTCACAGACTGCAGCAAGTCATGACGGAGCAGACTGGGGGAATACTTATGTTGAAGTCGATCTGACAAACCAGTATATGTATCTTTTTGTAAATGGTGCAATTGTGACACAGGGACCGATCGTTACCGGTAAGCCAAGCAGAGGAGATGCTACACCGCAGGGAGTATATATTCTGAAATACAAAGAAAAAGATACAACCCTTCGTGGACCAAAGAAGGAAGATGGAAGTTACGAATGGGAATCACCGGTTACTTACTGGATGCCGTTTAACGGAGGAATTGGATTCCATGATGCGGACTGGCAGCCATACTTTGGTGGAGATCGTTTCATGGAAGGCGGTTCGCATGGATGTATCAATATGCCGCCGGAGAAAGCAGCAGAACTTTATAATATTATTGAGTGTAACATTCCAATCGTATGTTTCTATTAATATTGATCAGGAATTACTTTTCTGTAATCTTTTAATTGGAGGCATTGAACAGTTTTCTGAAAAATAAAAACAGGTATGGATATTCCGGGATCATTGTATACGAAACAATAGTCCCGGATTTCTATAAAAAGAAAAAAGGTTCTGTATGGTAAAATGCAGAAAGAAAGGGGAAGGTTATGAATTTTGATTCTTTAAACATCATACTGACAATTGCCGCTTTCATAGTAGGAATAATGCTTCTGACAGGACATGGGGATATTTTCCTAAAAGGTGGAAACTCGGACATCAGTAAGAAGCTTTATGATGAAGAGAAGATGGCAAAAGCAAGTGGAGTTGCGCTTATTTTGATTGGCGTTGTTTCTGCTATAGATCTTTTTACTACAGCACTGGCCTTTAAAATAGCTTACATAGCAGCACTTCTGATCATTATTGTCGGGCTTGTGTGTTATTTGAGATTAAAATGTAAAAAATAATGAATAAGGCAAGAAGGATCGAGATACGGTAAAATGTGTACGGTCCTTTTTATTTTTATGTATTAGCGTTTTTCTCTGTTTTGTGATAAAATGACATACAGGCCAAAATCCAATTGCCACAGGTAATCTGAAATGAATTTTGGCGGCGTTACTGAGAATGGAGTGAACAGTAAATAAACGAGGAAAAGATAAATTATGGTACTTGAAGAGATTGTGCAGCCTCTGGTAAAATGGTACAGGGATAATAAGAGGATTCTTCCATGGAGAGATAAGGACAATGCTTATTATACATGGGTGTCGGAGATTATGCTGCAGCAAACCAGAGTGGAGGCAGTGAAACCCTATTTTCAGAGATTTATCACAGAACTCCCGGATATTCAGTCACTGGCGGAATGTCCTGAAGAGAAACTTCTGAAGTTATGGGAGGGACTGGGATATTATAACCGCGTTCGGAACATGCAGGAAGCGGCGAAAACTGTAAAAGATGAATATAATGGCAGACTGCCTGAAGATTATCAGGCACTTTTGTCGTTAAAGGGAATAGGAAGTTATACAGCCGGTGCCATTGCATCGATCGCATATGGGGAAAAGGTTCCGGCTGTAGACGGGAATGTACTGCGTGTGATTTCCAGAATTACAGAGAGTACGGAAGACATCAGCCGGCAGTCTGTCCGCAGAAAAATAGAACAGCAGGTTTCGCAGATCATGCCCTCAGATTGTCCGGGAGACTTTAATCAGGCACTGATGGAACTGGGAGCTGTGATATGTGTTCCCAACGGTCAGGCGAAATGTGCAGAATGTCCGATTGCATTTACCTGTCTGGCTCACAGACATGATAAAGCGGATATGATTCCTGTAAAAGCACCTAAGAAAGCCAGAACACAGGACAACAGGACTGTGTTTATCATTCAGGACGGAGAATGCACAGCTATCAGGAAAAGACCTGAGAAAGGACTTTTGGCAGGCTTATATGAACTGCCAAATACTCAGGGACATTTAAAAAGCGAAGATGCGCTTTTGTACGTAAAAGAGTTGGGACTTGATCCATTATATATAGAAGAACTTCCGCCTGCGAAACATATTTTCTCCCATATTGAATGGAGAATGCAGGCATACAGAATAAAGGTATCATCCCTAAAGACAACACAGGATAAAGAACTCATTTTTGTAAGTAAAGAACAGTCAGGTAAACAATACGCAATTCCATCTGCTTTTGGAGCGTATGCAAAGTATATCAAGGAGGAAAAAACAAGATGAAACTGTTAAGTATTGCGATTCCATGTTATAATTCCCAGGATTATATGGAGAATTGTATAGAGTCATTACTGGTGGGAGGAGAAGAAGTAGAGATTCTTATAGTAGATGACGGATCTTCTGACAGAACTGCCGAGATTGCAGATGACTATGCCAGGAAATATCCGACAATTGTAAAGGCAATCCATCAGGAAAATGGTGGTCATGGAGAAGCTGTCAATGCAGGGATCAGAAATGCTACAGGATTGTATTTCAAGGTAGTGGACAGTGATGACTGGGTAAATAAAGAAGCGTATGTACAGATTTTGAAAACTTTATATGAACTGCTCAGAGGTCCACAGACAGTTGACCTTCTGATCAGTAATTTTGTATATGAGAAACAGGGCGCAACCCGTAAGAAAATCATGCAGTACCGCAAATGCCTGCCGAAGGACAGAATATTTGGATGGGAAGAAGTGAAACATATGCCGAAAGGTAAATATCTTCTGATGCACTCCATGATCTATCGTACAAAACTGCTTCATGAATGCAATCTGGAACTGCCGAAGCATACATTTTATGTAGATAATCTATTTGCTTTTGAACCTCTTCCGTATGTAAAGAATCTGTATTATCTGGATGTGAATTTCTACAGATATTATATAGGAAGACAGGATCAGTCGGTGAATGAGACCGTGATGATCTCCCGCATCGACCAGCAGATCCGAGTGACGAAGCTGATGATTGATTATCTGGTGGGCAGAAAGTCAGAACTGGTGAAAAACCGACGTCTGTACCAGTACATGCGCAACTATCTGGAGATCATCATGACAGTATCTTCCGTACTGTTGATCCGCTCCGGTACCACAGAACATCTGGAGAAAAAGAAAGAACTGTGGGAGTACCTGAAAGGAAAAGACAAACGCCTGTATCTGTGGATGCGTAACGGCATTATGGGTGGTACCATGAACCTGCCCGGAAGAGGCGGACGGAAGATTTCGGTAGAGGGATATAAGATCTGCCAGAAATTGTTCGGATTTAATTAGAACGGAATTGTTTAACATAGTCAAAATAGCGGATACTTCGGCGGTTTACCCGAAGTATCCGTTTTCTTCTGTTTTTCCAGCCATCTCGTCCTGCATGAAGCCCCCAAACTATTGACAATACCTGTTTTGAACGTATATAACGGTTACATTTAAAACGGAATTAAAATTACGTTAAAAACGTAGAATAAAATTTAGGAGTAGTAAAATCTTCCATTATTTGGGAAGAAGGAGCTCACATGAAACGATAGATAATGACCATTGTGGCAGGAGTCGGTGAAGCCGGATGTGTATGCCTGGATCACTGTACCGGGGACAGAAATTGAATATCCGATTTTACAGCATCCTTCCGATAATTCCTGTTACTTTATGCATAATATTGATGGTTCGTATGGATATCCCGGGTGCATATATACGGAGAATCTGAACAGTAAGGACTTTACAGACAACAATACGGTGATCTATGGACACAACATGAAGAACGATTCCATGCCCGTTAAACAATAAGAGGGCAGAATTTATGTCATTTTGGAGTTATATTAAAGCAATAAGGTAGGAATAGGATTACAGGGATTAGGTGTTCGAAAGTTAAAATGGGTGATATTGATTGCAGTAATTATAAGTTACAGTATAGAATTCAGCCAGTTATTAACAAAACGTGGACTCTTTGAACTTTTTGATGATCCGTTTCATAATGTCCCTGGAGCAATAATAGGATTTACATTATGGAGAATGATTATGAAAAGATGTTCAGAAAAATCTGAAGGACAGGCTATAAGACAAAAATAAATATATAGATGGAGTTAAAATTAATTTTAAAGCATAATGCCCAAATTCGCCAGGGACAGATTTTGTTATTTTGCCACGTTGACAAGCGAGTCCCCATTTGTTATTCTCTACTCGTAAGCAGATTTTCTATTTCGAATTTCTATATCGGCATAAGCCGGTGTCTATGACTTCAGAGGAATGAATTCCTGCTTAATTACCCCCAATGATCATAATAGAGCAGGAGAAGGCGTAGAGCGAATGGAAATTTGATTTGCTGACGTTGTCAGCGTATTCTCCTGTGGCAAGTGTGAGAGGAGAATGCAAATGATAATCAGTCCTAAATGGGATTACTGTATGAAGGAATTATTCCGTAATCCGGTGATCCGAAAGTATTTTATCAGTGTGGTGTTGAATATTCCGGTGGAGATGATTCGCAGTACGCGACTGCTGAATACATACCTGTGGAGAAAATATCGTTACCAGAAACAGGGGATCCTGGATGTTCTGGTAGAACTGAATGATGATACGAAAATTAATATTGAACTTCAGGTGAAAGCAGTCAGAAACTGGGACAAGAGACAACTGTTCTATTTAGGAAAGATGCTCACAGAAGAGATTTCTTTTGGCAGAAGCTACGATGTGATGAAGCGTTGTGTAGCAATCAGTATATTGGATTTTAACCTGACGGAAGATAAACAGTACCATAAGACATATTTGTTGCGTGATGAAGAAGGAAGATTGTTCAGCAATCTGTTGGAACTGCATGTGATAGAACTGAATAAGGTCTTAATGGGACAGAACATAGATGAATGGATACGTTTTTTCAACATAAAGACGGAAGGAGAACTGGATATGCTGCTGGATATGTATGCAAGGGATCGGAAATCCTACAGGGAATTGCCGGAGGAGATACAGATAAGGTGGCGCAGCTGGATGATCCGGAAGTGCTACTGGCAATGCAGAGAAAATATGGAATGATTAATCTGTGACATTTATAAGACAATCCGTTTGCAAACCGGAACTCACCAACAATTACACAACGCAGAACGACAGATAACCGGAGAAACTTATGTAAAAAGATTGTCCGGTTATTATGAATTTGTGTACAGAGAGGAAAAAATGAGAGCAGATAAAATAAAAACTATAATTGGCAATATCAATGACTTACCTTATAAGACCATCTTGTTTGATGGAACCTGGGGTGTCGGAAAGTCTTATGCGGTAAATGAGGCGTTGGCAGGAAATCCGGACGTTTGTAAAATATCAATGTTCGGAATGACAGATGCGAGACAAATATATCATGAAGTATTGTTTCAACTGGCATTGAAGAATAATGTCGGCGGGAAGATTGGTGAAATAGCTAATAATATCATAGAAGGCGCAGCAAAGGTCTGGGATAAAGTCGGACAGGCCCGGGATGTGGTACAAAATATAGCAAACGAAAGAGAACTATTTTTATTATTGTCCAAAGAATTTACATTCCTTCACATTGTGGTCATAGACGATCTGGAAAGAATGAACAGTAATATGAATTTGGAAGAGATATTTGGAATCATAGAGGAACTGAAACAATGTAATTATGTGAAAGTTATACTCGTTGCGAATACCGCAGAAATGTCAAAAGATAAAAAAGAGATATTTGACAAATACAGTGAAAAGGTAATTGAACGAACATATGCTATTACGGAACGGGCAGAGAGTGTCGAGTGGAGTAAATTGCATATCCATGCTCAATTTATTGAAAAATTTCTGAACCTTCATAAAGTGGAAAACTTGCGGACACTTGAAAAGGCGCAGCGATTTTATGATGATGTAATATTATTTTGTGAAGACTGCAATAAAGATGAATTTTTGGAGGAACTGAGACTGATATGTTATGCCATCGTCGTTGAAAGTACACACAATCTGTATTATAAGGAGGATGATCCCAACAATACGGATTCGGTGAAAAAGATGGTGAGCAGTATTGAAAATACGTTGGAGCATAGAATAGGGAAATATCTTTATGGTACAAAGAGCAGTAATAATTTGACCGGAATGCTGTTGAGATACTATCAGGAGGGGACGCTTGATAAAGAACAATTAGAAGCCGAGTATCGACTGTTTCTTAAATCGGGAGATAAACCCAATTATTATAAGACAGATGCAGAGATAAAAGTAATGCTACCGGATTTAAAAAAGGGATTGCTTCAGGCAAAAAACATTGTGGAATTAAACGAATTTGCAGATTCCTATATGGTATGGAGTGATATTCTGGAGGAAGATAATGAGGATGTTTTAACCATATATAAAAACGGGTTAAACAAAATGCTAAAACAGGCAGTCAGAGATGGAAAAGAAGAAATTTTAACGCACTCTTATGATTTATTCCATATGTCTTCAGACAAGGTGAAAATAATATACATGGAAGAAAATGAAAACATGAAAGAATTTTTGATTGAGACATATGTAGAACATTTGAGGATCACAACCCACGGGGAAAAAGCGTACCAATTTTCATATAAACTCAGAAATTATTTTAGCAACAGTTATTACCATGAGATCATAATGACAAAAGTGGATCAGCTGTATAATAAGACGTCTTTTCCTGTGGGGGACGTAGATCAGAATAGATATCATACCTGTTATAATATCATGTATTTACTGTACCATGCAGATAAGGAGAAATTTTTGAACTATTGTACTGACATAAAAAAAGATTGTGATAAGATGTCAAGACATAGGATAGAGGTTTTGTCGGAAGAGATAATGAAAGACCAGAAAACATGAGAAAAGTGATTCCTTCGTACAGTTGAAGAGGAAAACAGAAAGTGCTACAATTTACATGAAAATGCAAATTATGGCATTTTTTATAAATAACAAGGGGGACCGATATATGGCAACACAAAAGCAACAGGGTATTAAGAAGCGATTGACAAAGGGATTCACAAAAGTGGCGGTAATTGGAGCGGTAGCTGCAATCATTGGAATCGGAGCGCTTCTGATTGCTGCGGCGCAGTATGAAAAAGCACTGAATCGGTATGGTTTTACACAGGGGGATATCGGTAAGGCGATGACCGCTTTTTCGGAGAGTAGAAGTGCATTGCGCGCAGTGGTCGGGTATGATGATGAAGCTGTGATCGAAAAGCAGACAGCTCTGCATGACCAGAAGAAAGAGGCATTCGAAACTTATATGGATGAATTGAGCAGAACACTCAAATTCTCCGAGGGAAGAGAAGCTTACAATGCGGTCTTGACGGAACTTGACGGCTATTGGGAGCTGGATGCACGAATCTTGGAATTGGCAACTTCGGATGATGCGGATGGTTATCTGGAAGCGCAGGAACTGGATACGACAGATTTGACGGCTCAATATGAACAGATTTATGCAGAATTCGTTGAACTGATGAACCTGTGCGTGCAGAAAGGTGACCGTGCGGAAGCGGATCTGCGGGCAATGGAACGGAATATGCTGTTGGTGATCCTGGCAATCGTTGTGGTTTCTTTCTGGAGTTCGGTGATCCTGGGACGAAAAATGGCGCAAGACATAGAAAAGCCCATGATAGCATTGGCAGATCGTCTGCAGACCTTCGCACAGGGAGATTTAAACAGCGCATTTCCGGAGTGTGCAACGGAAGATGAGATTTCTTATATGATACAGGTGGCAAAGGGGATGGCATCGGATCTGGATATGATCATTACGGATGCCGGAGAACTTCTGGGACAGATGGCAGAGGGAAATTATGCTATCGGCACTAAGATTGAGGATAAATATGTAGGACAGTTTGTGGCATTGAAGGATGCCATGCGTAAAATGAACCGTCAGATGAACGGTACGCTGCATCAGGTAGAAGAAGC
>ENA-OPWH01000994-OPWH01000994.1-human-gut-metagenome-genome-assembly--contig:-NODE-994-length-19066-cov-1.760297_pt1 | contig 19066 bp, 13 predicted proteins | sample MGYA00241506_ERZ502004 | MGnify/ENA primary metagenome ERZ502004 (study PRJEB25962, sample SAMEA2043049) | human gut metagenome | biome: human gut; feature: human-associated habitat; material: faeces... | reverse complement strand
GCCGCCTCCCTGCTCTCCTGCGCGGATGGCACAGTGCTTGCCGTTTCGCCGGATTTGCGCGTCCTTCGCCGGGACACTGCGGGCGGCTGGGCGCTTATCCTTTCCGCCGAGCAGATTTCCGCCGCCTGCCCGCCCCGATTCATGCCGGATGCGGCGAATGCGCTGCTCCTGCCGGGTGAAAATGGTGCATACGCAATCCGCCCATAAGCAGCATCGACGAAAGCTGCTTCGCCCTGCTGGATGCGGATTCCGGCGAATCCAGCCGCCTTTGCGCCCCGCCCGCCCACAAGGCATACGCGGGCTTCGCGCTGGACGGCGATTCCCTCTATTTCACCGACGGCGAGACGATTTACTGCGCCGCGCCGCTGCTGTCCTACCTGCTGGACAATCAACCGTATGATTCGAAACTGGCGCTTCTGCCGGATTACGCGGCGCTTCTGCCGAATCCGGCATACACAGAGGCGGCGCAGAAGATTCTGGACGACGAAGCGCTTTACACGCAGTACCGCGCCGCCCTGTCTCCCTTGGAGCAGAAGCAGGCGGAGGATATACTGACGGACGCGCGCGCTGCGCTCCATCAGATTCCGCCGAACGTATACAGCGCGGCGGAAATCGCAACGTATCATGCGCGCCTGAATCACGCGTATCTACTGGAATCGTCGTTCTGGGTCAGCGGCGACCAGCATGTATCCACCCTGCGGCAGCGCCTTCTGGACGGCGAATGCACCGTGGAGACGTTCGTGCAGGAATTGACCCGCATCGTGCAGATGATGACGCTTGAAAACGGCGTGTCTTCGTGAATTTTTCCCGCGCGTTTGCAACAAAACACCCCTTTCAAGCGTTTCATATTGAGGGGATAATTCCCCTTTTCCAAGAAGAATCAATCCTATGAATGGAGGGTAACATCATGAAGCATCTTTCCCGCGTCCTGTGCCTGCTGCTGATGCTGGCGCTGCTGCTGCCCGGTGCGCTTGCGGAGGCAGTCGAGCAGACCGAGCAGATCGACAGCGGCATCGAAGAAGATGAGGTCGAGAAGGTCGGCGACATTTTCGATATGTACCAAGTCGGCAGCATGGTGGAAGCAAACGGCAAGCTCTACACCATCTCCTACGGCCCGACCATCTGCGAATTCGACGGCGAAAACTGGCGCATCGCGGTGGTGGCGAACAGTTTTTCGGACGTTCTGCGCTTCTCCGAGGACGGCTCCTTTTACAGCGACGAAACGTCCGCCGTGCTGTCTGTGGATGAGGACGGCACGCTGCTGCTGCTCTACCCCTACTCCGACGGCGTGATTGACCTGCTGCGCGTCCCGCTCGACGGCAGCGACGTCACCCGCGTGCATTCCTTCCGTCTGGTGGAGGATAGCGGCGACGAGGACGGCAGCCTCTACTTCTCCCTGCAGGGCGCGGCGCTGACGAGCGATTACGCCTATGTGACCGCCTACGGGCTGAATCCCGAAGCGACCTACGGGCTGAATCAGCTGTTCGAGCTGAACCTCAAGGACGGCAGCGTCCGCAAGGTGACGGAGGATTACATCGGCGTCATCCTGCCGCTGGATGACACGTCGCTCATCGGCTACTATGACAACCGCTACACCGGCGCGGACGACCCGCTGACCGCGCTCGTACGCATCAACCGTCAGACCGGTCTGACCGACACGCTGTGCGAAATGGAGTCCGACTCCTCTTTCTCCGGCTTCACCATGTCCGGCACGTCCGTCGTCTTCAACGATGGCTCGCAGGTGCTGCGCGTCGCCGCGCCGTATGACACCGTGGAGACGGTTGGCTACCTGCCCCCGGCGTATGTGTACACCAATCTGCCCGGCTGCGTGTCCGGCAATTCCTACTATACTTACAACTACGACGCCGGTTTGACCTCGGTTGACCTCACTGCGCCGCTACCCGCGACCGTCCTGCGCATCGACTCCTCCATCAGCTGGGGCGACGCGGGCGAACTGGTGCGCCAGTACGCCAAGCACCCGGAAGTCGGCATCGTGTACGCATCCACCAGCGCATCCACCGCGCCGGACTACACCCAGCACATGCAGAGCGGCGAGGCGCTTGACCTCTACTCCTTCTATCTGCCGGGCGACGCCTTCGCTGCCCTGCGCAACAAGGGCTATCTGGCGGAGCTGTCCGGCAGCAGCGACCTGCTCGCGGCTGTTTCCGAAATGTTCCCGAATCTGACCAAGCAGGTGCTGGTGGATGGCCACCTTTACGCCCTGCCCGTTGAAGTGAGCACCTCCTGCTGGTCGATTGACACCGCCGTACTGGAGGATGTCGGGCTGACGGCGGAGGATGTGCCGACGACGTATCTGGAGCTGCTGAACCTCATCGACGAATGGATTACCTCCTACGTTGAGGATTACCCGGAGCACGCGCTGATGGACTACCCGTACAGCCTGTCGATGCAGCTGTTCAGCCAGATTATGATGGCGCAGATTGCCGCGTGTGAAGCGGATGGCCGCACGCTGACCTTCACCGACGCGGATTTCATCGCCACGCTGAACAAGCTGGACAGTATGCGCGAGAAGCTGAAGGCGTACGAGGATCAGTGGAACGACGACAACAACAGCGGCAATATTGTCTATAGCAGCAACACAATAATTGGCGGCTCGTATGACGCCAGCAGCAGCGAAGGTCCCCTCCTGAGCAGCTATGCCAGCATCGACATTCACTATGCCAGTGACCGCGAAAGCACAGCTGTCCCGCTGATGCTGTCCATCCAGCCGAACCACGACAGCAGCGTCATCGGCAACATCCGCGTGATGGCGGTTAACCGTTCCAGCAAGAACGCCGATGCCGCCATGAACCTGCTGACGTACCTCGCCGTCAACCGCAGCGATTATCAGAAATCGCTTCTCTCCCCTGCCTACACGGACAACATTGAAGACCCGTACTACGAGGAGACCAAGGCGAGCCACGAGAGCTACATTGACGAACTGACGAAAGCAATGGAGACCGCCGACGACAGCGAAAAGCGCGACTATCAGGAAGCGATTCAGAACCTGACGGACGCTTTGGCTCGCCTCTCCCCCTACCAGTACACGACCGAGGACATCCTCCTCTACGATTCGCAGATGGAGAATGTGCGCATCATTGAATCGACCGTGTTCTACGGCGACGACAACGAAGCGTCCACGCTCGTGAACCGCTACATGGACGGCAACATCACCGTCGACCAGTTTGTCCGCGAGCTGACCCGCATTGTGCAGATGATGATTATGGAGAACTCGTAAGTCGCACCCAACCGAGAAGCCGGATGAGAAGTCCGGCTTCTTTTGTATTGGGGGAAACCAAGGGGTTTCACCCCTTAGACCCCACCAAAGGGACTTCGTCCCTCTGGACTCCCATTCGCGCGATTCAGTTGGTGACTTCTGCATAGTATGCCCGCGTGTTTGGCTCCGCCTCCCCCAAAGCATGGGCGTGTGCACCGCGAAGGGGTCGAGGGGGCGACCGCAAAGCCCCCTCGCCGCTCCCGCAGGAGCGAAACACCTGCCATGGGTGTGCACCGCGCAGAAAAGCAGCTTTTTCCCTCCAAAATCAAAAAAATCACAAAAAAATGACGATTCGATGCAACGAAATCGCCTTTTCATTCGTCTTATATCATGAAGGCGGTTATGTTATTAACACCGCCGATTCCACGCAATAACGAGGTGATTTACGATGACGGAGGGAACGCAGGCGCGTCCGGAGCGCGTAATGGTGCTTGAGCCCGATGCCGAACGCCGGCAGATGCTCGCCCAAACGCTGATGCAGTCCGGTTTCCGCTGCTTTATGGCGGATTCGGTGCACGACGCGCTCCCCTTCTATCAGGACAGGCAAGATTCGGCGTGTATGCTGACGATTCTCAACGCGCGCCTGCCGTGGTGCGAGAGCGTTGAGCTGCTCAGCCGGGCGCAGGAAAACGACTGGCCCGTGCTGTTTCTGACGGCGGAAGCGGCAAACGTTGCGCACCTGCAATCGCTGTTTGACCTGCCGTGCGACGCGCTGGTGCACCCCTTCTCCCCCAAGCAGCTGATGAACGCGGTGGAAAACCTGCTGCTGCTTGCCCAATCGCTCCTGCGTGCCGGGCCGCTGCGGCTGGACACGCTGCACCACCGCGTGACGATGGCAGGCGAACGTCTGACACTCACCGCGCAGGAATTTGCCTTGCTGGAAGTGCTGGTGAAGACGCCGGGGGCAGCCGTCTCCCGCGAAACGCTCCTGCGGACGGCGTGGGGCTATCAGGATTTAGGCGAAACACGCACGGTGGACGTGCACATCCGCCGTCTGCGCGAGAAGATTGAGCGCAACCCCGATGAACCGGAGTTTATCTTCACGAAATGGAAGGTGGGCTACTATTTCACCGACAAGGACTAAGCCGCTTGCGGCGCTCGTGCGCGGCGCAATGTCGCTGCGCTGGAAGCTGATGCTCACGTTTCTGGTGGTCATCGGCGCTTCCTTCGCCATCATGGCATCTATCCTGACCGGCATGGTCAGCAGCACCTTATATCAGCAGCGCACCCGTCAGGCCACCCGCTCTCTGGAGCAGCTGGCTTCGTCGGCTGCGCCTTTTTTGGCGTCGGCGCAGATGGATAGCCTGTCCGAACTCCTGACCGCGCAGGCAGGTGAACTCGGCGGGCGGCTGCTGGCGGAGAGGCTGGCGGCACCGTCGCTTAATATCCGCGAAATCAACGACAGGCTGGATGCAGTGTCTTTTTTTGCGGACAATCCTGAAGTGCGGCGCGTTCTGCGCGAGGCGCTCCGGCACTGCCTGGACATGAAACGGGCAGTACAGCGGCTGAGCCTGGGGCGCGGCGGGCCGAAAGACCTGTATGATCTGGCGGCGACGCTGAAAGTGATTCCGGCGCTCAAAGACGCGGTGCTCAGTTTCCAGCATTACCAGACCGACAGCGTATACAGCCAGCCGCCGCTGGCGCTGGCCAAACTAGCCAACAGCTTTTTTGACCATTCTGCGTTGTTGTCGGACATTGAGCGGATGCTTCTGGACAAGCGCGAGGATTTGCCGGTACTGGCGCGGAACGGCGGATTTATTAAAAAAGACGCGTGTCCGCCGCTTGACCATCTGCGCAATCTCAGAGAGGAAAGCACGAAACAGTGCGAAGTACTGCGGCAGCAGTACGCTGAGGACACGGGCGTCAATGTTCTGAAGGTCAAAAACAATTCGGTTATCGGATATTATGTCGAAGTACCGTCCAAGTTTGCGGACAAACTGCTGGAAAACAAAAAGTTTATCCACCGGCAGTCGGTGCTTAACGCGGTCAGATTCACGACCGACGAACTGTGCCGGCTGGAAAGCGAGGTCTTGTCTGCGGACGAACGGGCGCTGGCGATGGAACTGCAGATTTTTGAAGAGCTGACGCACCATGCGCTGGCGCAGGCTGATATGATTGCGAAATCGGCGGAAATTATGGCGCAGCTTGATGTGGCAGCGGGATTGGCGGAATTGGCGGCCGAATACAATTATGTGCGTCCGGTTTTGAACGACAGCCTGGACTTTGAAATTATTGACGGGCGGCATCCGGTGGTCGAGGCGGTTTTGCGGCGCGAGGGCGGAAACGGTTTTGTCGGCAATGACTGCGTACTGAAACATGACGACGACCGTATCTGGCTGCTGACAGGGCCGAACATGGCGGGCAAATCGACATTTCTCAGACAGAATGCGCTGATTGCGGTTATGGCGCAGGCCGGGTCGTTCGTGCCGGCGAAAAGCGCGGTTATCGGCATTATCGACAAGGTGTTTTCACGGGTCGGCGCGAGTGACGATCTGGCGCGCGGGCGGTCGACGTTTATGGTTGAGATGGTGGAAACGGCAGCGATTTTGAACCGGGCGGACGAGCGGTCGTTTGTCATTCTCGACGAAATCGGGCGCGGAACGGCGACGTTTGACGGGCTGTCCATTGCCTGGGCGGTGGTGGAGCAGTTGTCGGAAGTCAACAAGTGCCGGACAATTTTTGCGACGCATTACCACGAACTGACCAAGCTTAACAACCGGTTAAAAGGGTTGAGCCTGCATTGTATGAAAATCAAGGAATTTAACGGCGATGTCGTGTTTATGCACGAGGTTATTCCCGGAGCAGCAGACCGGTCGTACGGCATTCATGTTGCGCGGCTGGCGGGGCTGCCGGATTTGACGGTCAAACGTGCCGAGCAGGTGCTGGGGCTGCTGGAAGAGGAAAAGCAGAACAAGGCGCTGGCGGCGGTGGAAGACGATTTGCCGTTGTTTGAAGTACTGAAGGAAAAGGTTGAAGATACGCCGAAGAATCCGGCTTTGGAAAAGCTGAGGTCTCTTGATGTGGACAGCCTGTCACCGCGGGAAGCGCTGGACAAGCTGTATGAGTTGAAAGCCGATGCAGCCAAAGGGAATACGCAGGGCGGCTTTTGAGGGGCCGCCTGTCAGAGGCGGTGCGGACTTTACGGGCGATGAGCGTGAACCGGCAAGAGTGTTCGAGCCGGCCTTTCAAGGAACGACAGGGGGCAAGCCGGAGCGGGCGAAAAGGCGGCGGCTATTGTAACTGCGTTTTGAGTATGTCCGGCGTCAGTATCTGCGGCAGCAGGACGGGGGTTTGTTTTCCGGCGGGATACCAGACATAGAGCGGTATGCTGTTGCGTCCGTAGGTTTTAAGCGCGTTGCGGATGGTTTCGTCGCGGTTAGTCCAGTCGGCTTTGAAAAGCGCGATGTTTTTTTCGGCGACGAGACGGCGGAAGGTTTCAGCTGACAGCGAGGTTTTGTCATTTAAGAGGCAGACCAGGCACCATTTGGCAGTGAAATTAATGAAAACCGGGCGGCGGGCGGCAAGCGCGTCGGCGACCTTGGCGGGCGTGTACGGTTCCCATACCGCTTCTGCGGCAGCGTCGGCAGAGGGGGATATGCCGGGGGATGATGTGCCGTCTGCGGAAATTGTGTCGTCTGCGGAAATTGTGTCGGCAGCAGAAATTGTGTCGGCAGCAGGCGGGACGTCAGCGTCGCCCGGGCGGAACTGATTAAAAATGACCCAGCCGAGCCAGAAGCACGTCAGCAGGATGGGCAGCGCCAAAATACGTTTCATCGTTATCATCCAATGCCCCGGTTTGGGAATGTATTTGAGGAAAAAGCCGGGGAACATTTCAATCAGTGCATAGGGCAGGGCATAGCCGAGGCTTAAAGCTAAAAAGATGCCGAAATATATCAGCGCAGGCTTGGCGACGGCATAGCCGATGGCGGCACCCATAAACGGCCCGGTGCAGGGGCAGGCGATGACGACGGCGAAGAAGCCGGTGAGGAAACTTTGCTTACCGGCGAGGCGGCTTAGAGTATCGGCACAGGAATCCGGCAGAGGCAAACGGTCGGTCAGGTTTAGGAAAATCAGGAAGAAGAGAAGCAGAAGAACGGCGTTGAATACCGGCGATTGGAGCTGGAACCCCCAGCCGAGGCCGCTGCCCAGTTCCCGCAGGAAGAATAAGATGCCGGCCAGCAGCATAAAAGAGCTGACGACGCCGGCAACATAGGCAAGTGCCGAGAACGGCGAGGCATGGCGGCGGTTTTGTACCAGATACAGCGCTTTAAGGCTCAAAACGGGCAGGACACAGGGCATCAGGTTGAGAATTAAACCGGCGATGAATGCGGTGATGAGATAGTAAAGCGAGCCGCCGGAAAAACAGCCGGAAGACGTGTGCCCGGAGGACGCGTTTCCGGTATCGTCCGGAATGGAAGGGGGAAGAGGAGAGGGAGATGCCGCGGCCATATCAGAGACTGTACCGTCAGTGGCGGGAGCAGCTTTTTGAGGCACGGCGGCGGAAGCATCATCTGTATCAATATAGTAAGCGTGTCCGGGGCAGAGCAGAACGCCTTTGAAATCCGGCGGAAGCTCTTCTTTTTGGAATTTGACATGCAGACGGTTATGTTCGGCGACGGTGGTTTCCGGCAGTTCCGAGAGAGCGCTTTTTTTAGGATGGCGGCTGACAAATTCCGCTTCGCTGCAGTCTTTGAGAATTTGGTCTTGCAGTTCAAGTTTCAGCAGTTCGCCGGAAAGGGAAGCCGTGGCGGGCAGGCGGACGGGAAAGGTGTTTTCCGCGGTCAGCAGTGTGTTGAGGAATGTCGGGTTTTTTTCTGCCGTTTCGGCAACGGGGAGCGCAAAGCTAAGCGCAATTTCTTCGGGCAGGCAGGATTCGCTGCAGGCGGTATAGGAAAGGACAAGGTTAAAAGGCAGGCGCTGCACGGCTTCCAGATTTTTTAAGGCAAAAGTCGAGCGGAAATAAACTTTTTTGGTGTAGACGTATGAGGTGATAATATCTTCATAAACCGATTTTTCGGGGGCGGTGTGCGTGCTGCCGATTTCCGTATAGTGCGGGGATTCAAAGAACGACAGCGAGGTTGGTCCGCCGATGTCTCCGGGGTTGTCCCAGTAGAGGTGCCAGCCCGGTTTTATATCTGCTTCGGCAATAATGTCTATCGTTTCCGAAGCGGGGGAAAGCGTTTTGTATTCCGGGGTTACTTTCAGGCTGACGAGTCCGGTGCTCTGGCTGAAACTGAGGGCGCCGGCTTCGGCAGCGAACAGCAGCCAGGCGGCAGTGAAAAACAAGCAGGCGGTCAGAAGCATAAAGTATTTTTTCAGCATCGCGTTTCTTTCGTTAAATCGGCCGGAGCGGATTGCAAGACAGCTTTTGGCGGTTATCATAGCGGATAATTGTTAAAATAATGGTAAAATCGGCGAATAAAAGTCCGTGAGAGGAAAATGCCGACGTTAAGGCAGTCCGGCAGCCTGAGGAGGGCGTGCTGCCTGTAAGAAGAGAGGCACAGCGTCGCTGCGGCGTGTGGCAGCAGGGGAGGGGCTGTGCAGGGGACGGGCGTCCGGTTTGTGGCGGGAGAGGAATGCTTGTACAGGGGACGGGTGCTCGGTTTGTGGCAGTAGGAGAGGGGCTGCCTGTGCAGAGGACGGGTGTCCGGTTTGTGGCGGGAGAGGTGCGTCCGGGGGAACATAAGGGGGAACATACATGCCGCGATGGCGATTATTTTCCGGCAGCGGTTATTTTTCCGGCAGCGGTTTTAGCGTAAATTCCGAAATATTTATGCTTTGGCCTAAAGCAGAGCGGAAATTGTTATTTATGAATTCGAAAGCCAGTTTCGGCGTTTCCATTCCGGCGGCGGGAATGCGTACGGTTATCGTTTTGTCGCCGGGCTCTTTGCGGAGTTTGATTTCCTGTAAGATTTTGCCGTTAAGTTTTACCGTCAGCATAGGCTTGTATGACAACATAGCGGAAAATGTCATTTTCAGTTCCAAATCCTGCCGGGGGCGTTTATCCAGTTTGATGTAGAGGCTGCCTGTCCAGATGTCGCCGAGCAGCTCTTCGGCAAAGCCGGTATAAGAGGAAATGTTTTTGTTCAGCAGTCTGGTTCCCAGGCGGTAGGAGACAAATTTTTGCGGCGGCAGAATGCTGAACTTGTCATAGACTTTGGATTTTTGCCGAATGGCGGTTTCCAACTTGGCTTCCGGCAGGCTTATCAGAGACGGAACGTCTGAAAACAGCGACCGGCCGAGGCCGAAAGCGTGTTCGGGGAGTTTGATGCCGAGGAGTTCCAGATATGTCGGCGCGAGGTCGAGCGCAGTAAATTCCTTGCGAGGGTTATAAGACATATTGTTCGGCAGATTTAGAAAGACGTTATAGATGCCGCGGCGGTATTTTTTGCGCTGCTGGGTTGGGAGGGCTTTAAACATCGGATGGTCGCCGACGATGACGACAGTCGTGTTTTGCCAATACGGCGTTTTTTTGAATTCCGTAAGGAAAGAGGCAATGTTATTGTCGGTGCAAAGGATATTGTCGCGGATATCGCCGAAGATTTTCGGGCAGTTATAGGGAAGGACGGTTCCCGGAGCGTGCGTGTCGACGGTAAAAACCGTCATCAGGAACGGCTCGCGGACTTTGTTGTCGGCAAACAGGCCGGAGATGTAATCCATAAGCAGACGGTCGCTCAGCCCGTTGTATGAACTTTTGTTCTTTTCTATTTCTACCGGGCTCATTCCGGCAGTCAGCACGGTACGGTCAATAATATTGCTGTAGGAGTGCATTTTGTAGAAAATATCGGTATAGGCAAAACTGTGGTCGGCGCTCTTGGCAAACCAGGTTTCATAACCGTTGTCGGCAAGAATGTCGGACAGGCAGCGGATATTTTTCAAATGATTGTTTATGCTTTCCATTGTCGGTACCGGCGAGCGGTACGGAATGCCGCAATGTCCGGCGACAAGGGCGGCTTTGGTGTAGTTGGTGCCATAGAGAAAACTGTAGCCGTCGAACCGGGGATTGCGTTTCGCAATTTCAGAGAGCTGCGGCAGGAGGTTTCTGCCATACAGAGAGGCGTCGGCAAAATTGTTTTCCACGCTTTCCAGATACAAAAGGAGAAGATTGCGCTTTTGTGCCGGAAAGTCAGCGGCGGTTATGACGGGCGCTTTGTAATATTTTTCGTAAAGGGTGCCGGTCGTGTTTTGATAATAGTAATAGGGGATAATGCGTATCTGCCAGACGACGACGGCAGCGCAGACTGCCGAGGCAAGGAGCAGCCTGCGGTTGCTGCATACGGCGAGAAGAAAGAGGTAAAGCATGGCTGCGGCGGCAATGTAGTATTTTAATTCGGGGCTGAAAGCGAAAATATCCATATCCTGCGGGCGGATGTTCAGATTGCCGATAATCTGCTCGAATTCAAGATTTTCCCAAGTGTTTTGTGCCCAAACGGAGGCCATTGCCGCAGCCAGTGTCAGCAGGAGGGCAATGGCGCACAAGGCTGTTTTCAGCAGCTGCCACAGAGCGGCAAGGCGCGATGATGTCTTTTTTTGGGGGAAGAGGACGCTTTTAGTCATTTTTAAATGAGCCCTTTAATTTTTTTGATTATTTCTTCAAACATAGCGTAAGTCAGAACGCCGGTATTAATATTGTAGCGTGAGGTGTGATAGCTGTCGATGAGCGTCAGAGAGCGGGAATGCGGCGCAACGGGAGAGAGAGGCTGCGGGGCGAGGCCGGAAGAGGAAAAGCACGGGGCGGCCGCGGCAGGGGAACCGGCAGCAGAAGAAAAGCAAAGCGCGGCGGAGGAAGGAGTGCCGGACGGCAGCGGATATACGGCGCCGTGGGAAAATTTGGCAAACGACTGTTTCAGTCCCAGCGCCTGAAGGACGTTTTTGTGCGAGATAGTGCCGAGGCATAGGATAACCTTTAAATTCGGCATGGCGGCGATTTCCGCAGCCAGGAACTGCCGGCAGTTTTTTTCTTCGGCGGTGGTCGGCTTGTTTTCCGGCGGCACGCAGCGTACCGCATTGGTGATGCGGACGTTGACGAGTTCGTAGCCGTCGTCTTTGCGCTTTTGGTAATTGCCGCGTGCAAGACCGTATGTCTTGAGAACCGGATAAAGGACGTCGCCGGCATAGTCGTTGGTAAAAGGGCGGTTGGTCCGGTTTGCACCGTTTAATCCCGGGGCAAGGCCGACGATGAGAATTTCAGCATCCAGGCTGCCGAACGGTTCGACGGGGGCGTTATGGTAGGAGGGGAATTTCAGGCGGTTGGCTTCCCTGAAAGAGCATAACCTTTCGCACAGGCGGCAGTCTTTTGCCGGCGGGGTAAAGTCCATTTTTTTATCCTTTGACGTACGTTAGACATTGAAACGCATTTTGGCAAACGCCGCGTTTCTGCTTTTATTTTAATCAGCCACCGTAAATAAAACGTAAAAAATTTGCCGCTCCCATTTAAAAGATAAATTTAGCGCATATATAGCTAGCGAGAAGTATTATAGAGCATATAATACTTTAGGACTAAAGTTAATTTTAGTTTGTAATGGAGTTTAAAATATGAAGAAAATTTGTTTATTAGCTGCAGCCGCATCCGTATTTGCAATGAATGCACAGGCGGCTGACTGGAGTATGGGCAACAGATATTTCAGACCTTATATCGGTGCCGATTACGTCTATTCATATGCAAAACACGGCGGTATGGCTTCCGACGCCAAGAGAGACTATAATTCCTGGATGGTCAACGTCGGTACGGATATTGCCGAATATACCAGCATTGAAGCGTTCTTCCAGCAGGCTCCGCAGCGCAAGACCCACCGGGCTGCCGAAGAACTCAAATCCGAATTTTATGCTTACGGTCTGGACCTGTACGGCCGTATGCCGATTGCCTGCTCCGGATTTAACGCGCTGGCATCGCTCGGCCTGGCAAATTATGAAACAAAATATAAATTTAACGGCGGAAGCCAGAGCAAACAGCGTATCGGCTATCGTGCCGGCGTCGGCTTCTCCTACGACTTTACCAATAATGTTTCTTTCCGCCTGATGGGCCGTTACAGCTATGTCGGAATGGCCAACCTGGACAACCTGATGGAAGTTACTGCCGGTCTGCGCTATACTTTCTAAGGAAAATTTTTCAGGAGAAAAACTTTGAACTGACCTGCGGATGGCATTTTTTCGGCTCGACGCCCGTTCATGAAGCGCCGGTACCGGGAAAAGGCATCCGCAAGTCTTTTCCCGGCAAAAGGGATATTTGTCTGGGAAAGACGGCAAAACCGCAGTATCAGGAGAGAAGCGCGGCTTCAGATATTGAGGATGTTGTGTCAGATGCTGAAACCGCTGTATCAGATGTTGGGGCTGGCATATCAGATATTGAAGGCGCCGTACCGGGCGTTAAATCCGCTTACGCGGTTTTTTTGTTTTAAAAACTTGCCAAATTAAAAATTAGGTATATAAAAGCTTTAGTTTTGTAAAACGGGCTAATGATTTGATAACAATGAAAAGAAAGCTATATCCGACGGAGAAGAGCATATTGCGCGGCAGCCGGGCGGCGAGGCCTTGTGCCGGGGGTGCGAAGGCGTGCATTCGGAAAACTCGGCGGTTTGGCCAGCGTGCGGCGGTGTTTGTAACGGCCGCTGCCGCGTGTTTTGCTGCGGCGTTTTGCTGCCGGACGGCTGCCGCAGACATAACGCTGGCGGTTATTGCCCCGAAAGCGGGAGAATATGCGCAGTCGGGAAAGGAACTGTTTGACGGGGCGCGGCTGGCGGTCAGGGAGATTAACGATAACGGCGGACTTAACGGCGAAAAGCTGGATATGCTGACAATTGACGACCGTTGCGACGACAGGCTGGCGATATCGACGGCGGAAATGCTTACCCTGCTTAAATCCAAAAAAGTCGGGCTGGTGGTCGGCCCTTACTGCTCTAACCGTTTTGACGAGATTGCAGGCATTTACGAGCGGGCGAAAATATTCCAGATTGTGCCGACGACAGTGGCGTATAATGCCGGAAGCGCCGGCAAAAAAGGGCAGATACTGCTTTTGGGAACCAAAGCGCAGATGAGCGGCGACTTTTTTCAGTTTTACAATCGTAATTTTGCCGGGCTTAAAGTCGGGTTTGTCTATAACGACAAGCCCGAAGACGGCTATTCCGAAGTGGCAAAAGCCTTGTATGACGAATTCCGGCGTTTCGGCAAGGGGGAATTGCTGAAGTTTTATGCCTTGAACCGCGAGCAGGGCGGCATGTATGATCTGGCGCGGACGATGGAAAAAGACGGGATAAACGTGGCGTTTGTTTTGGGCGAAAACGATGAAACGGTTAATTTTATCCGCGCGGCCAAGGATGTGCAGCGCAGTATTATCCTGTTTACGAGCAAAAATATGGTTTCTCCCGACAGTCTGAAACGCCTGGGCAAAGATGCGGAAGGGCTTTATGTCATGACGCTGCCGGGATTGAAAGACAGCCTGATGTTTACGGAGAATCTGGTTAACCTGCGCCTGTTGGGAATAGAACCGGAAGGTTTGGAAGTTTACAGCTATGTGGCCGTCAAGCTTTGGGGGGATTTGGTGCGGCAGGTCAACGGCTTTGCGTACGAAAAACTGGCCAAGGCGGCGAACAGCGCGGCTCTCAGGGAAAAGTGGAGCGAATTTCTGATGCACAGCGGCAGTATCGAATCGTCGAAATATATTATTGAGATGTATCAGAACGGCGAATTCAGGCAGGTCTATTAATGCGGCGGGCGTTTGCAAGCGTATCCGGTGAGTGTCGGAACGACGAATTTTTTTAACAGCAGCTTATTTTGTCCGGCTTTTAAAAGTTTTGAATTGTAATTTTTGAAAGGGCTGTCGGATTTTCTTTGATTATATTAAAATGTATCCTATTAAAATGTATCCGAATATTCTGCCGAGAATGTATCCGAAGTGTTGAAAGGCAGTAACATTCCGCCAAAAGAGTAGAAAATTACGTATGTCAGGAAGAAAAAGACCGTGTAACTTAAAATATTGGCGCGTAATATTCCTTTAGAAATGACTTCACGGCTGTATGTGTTTTGCAGATATTTTTGGGCAATGAAACGTTCGATAAAGTATGAGAAAATGCAAAAGAAAACATTATAAAGCACAAGGAAGAAGATAAGGCCAAACATAGCAATTAACGGACTTATGGGGAAAAGATATTCCATTATCCCATATAAGGGGCCGAAAAAATATAATTGCTCTGCCGAGCAGGAAACCGATGCATTCCATAAAAATAAGAATATTCCGCCTAAAATAGTTGAAATAAGGTTTGCAACAGAAACCACCTCAATTATTTTGAAGGGATTTGTTTTCTTAAAATATCTTTTTTTTAAGAACAAGGCTTCACAGAATATAATCAGCACTAAACAGATGAATGGAATTATGTAACTTTCTATGCGGTTACCGCCCGGCACTCCAATTCCTGAAGTGACGGTTACAGCCTGGATTGTATTTGCCCAAAAGGGGAATGCAAAAGCCAAAGCAGGGGATAAAAAAATTGATAGAGAAATCAGGCTTAATTTGATATATTTTTTTATCATAAACAGTTTCCTCATCTGGCAGGTACAGCATATATGATAATTTATCCTGTAAAGGTAAATAATTGTTTACCGGAATCTTTATTTTCCTGCCCGAATCTTTAAAATTTCAATATTTATCAGTCTGATGGCATGGTTCTGCCGATACGGCGGCACGGAATATCAGCGTCGGCACGGAATACCGGCGAAGGCACGGAATTGTGGAAAAAGCTGTTAATCGGCGGGAAAAACATTTGAACTCTAAATTTGCGGCGGTATAGTAACCGCAGTTAATTTATTTTGTAAAGGTAATAAAACAATGGCAGGAAGCATCAATAAAGTAATTTTGGTCGGCAATCTCGGACAGGATCCGCGGGTCAGCAATACCCAGAGCGGCGCGAAAGTCGTTTCTTTCAGCCTGGCGACGACAGATACATGGCGTGACAAGGTCAGCGGCGAGCGCAAGGACCGTACGGAATGGCACCGCATCGTCATTTTCAGCACCGGGCTGGCCGATACGGCGGAAAGATATCTGCGTAAAGGTTCCAAGGTTTATCTGGAAGGTTCGCTGCAGACCCGTGAGTGGGACGACCAAAACGGACAGAAACGTTATACGACGGAAGTTGTGCTGCAAAACTTCAACAGCACGCTGGTTATGCTTGACGGCCGCGGCGGCGACGGTGCTCCGGCCGGTGCGGGCGATATTTACGACTCTTCGGCGGCTTCGGGATGGGACAATACGCCTGCTGCCGGAACTGACGTAGTTGACGACGACGTTCCGTTTTAATCGCGACATTTTGTCTGACTGCGGCATCTTGTCTGACTGCGGTCTGATTGCAGCAGGAGGCCTGTTTTCCGGTCTGGCATGGGCCGGTAGAAGAACAGGGCAGGTTAGGAACAAAGCGTATTTCAGCGGCGGCATCGGAAGGTGCCGCTTTTTTATGTGTGCGGAAAGATGAGAAAAAGATGTACGGAGGAAAAGCGCGAAACTGTACAAAGAGGGGAGAAGGCGGAGAGAAAGTCCGACAGGAAAGCAGCTTAACGGGAATTGCCGCGGCGGGCTTTTTGAATACCGGTTTCTTTGGTCATAAAATCGTAACGGTTGTTTTGGGCACGGGCGATGATGCGCGAAAAACGCGGTTCTTTGAAAATGTCGGGAAGTTCGGTCAGGGTTTCCTGATTTTTTTTGCTGTGCTCTGCCAACCAGTTGACGACTTCGTGAAACGCCTGACTTAACTGGTCTCCCTGTTTGGTGCGGTAGTCGTCGTCTTTGTCGGAATAGCTGTCAAACGTGTGTTCAATACCGTCAAAATCTTCATCTTTCTGCACCTCTACCGGATACATGTTGTTGACGGCAAATACCGTCTCATTGCCAGTGGGGCGGAAAAGGGAAAAGTTCATTGTAAACGGGCGGTCTCCCGCGGTGCGGGCGGCTTGGTTGCCATTGATGCCGGCCATAAAACGTTCATGTTCGCGCTTGCGCTGCAGGATATATTCGCTCTGCGGCGTGCGGACGCTGGTTACCTTTTCATCGGCAAAAGAGGCAAATTTAAATGTGGTGGTTTGGGTTATGCCATAAGGAATGACGGGAGCAACGTCTACATTGTGCACCTGCTTTAAGAGGTAATTCCGCACTTTTTCGGAATGGCCGAGGCTTTTCAGGTCTTCGACGAGCAGGCGTTCAAGCTGGAATGATACGGTGCTGCCCTGGCAGTGGTTGACGAACGTTATCATATTCAGGCGCTGTGCCGTTTGCGCTATGGAAAGGCGGGAACCGTCTGCTGCGCGCAGGCGGGGAGCGAGCGTTTGTGCATACAGTTCACGGATATATTGCGGAATATAACCGTTGTCTTCGTCCCTTCCGCGCAGCAGGGGCGAGTTCGGGGTGCCCTGGCCGAAATGGTTTAACATCGCTTCGCGGTCGGCTACAGATATCCTGCCGGCCAGTTCGTATTCTACGGAATATATCGGCATCCGCTTGTCTTTGAGGATTTCTTCAATCATTTTGGCGAAGCCGTTGGCTTTTTTGGAGTTGTCGGCGTCAGACCCGGGCAGGGCGACGATACATGGTTCATCGGGCGGGATTTGTGCCATGTATTCCCAGTCGAACGGGTGCGCTTTGCTTTTTTTTACGCGTTTTCCCAGCCTGATGTGCGAGTTGTCAGCCATTGTTGCCTCCTTTCTGACAATATATCAGAATCCGGAAGCATTTGCAAGGGAAAAATGGCGTATCTTCGGCAAAAACAGGGCAAAAGCAGAGATAAGGGCACAACAGAGTAAAAGCGGAGATAAGGGCAGAAACAGGGCGAAAACGGAGATAAGGGCAGAAACAGGGCAAAAGCGGGGATGAGATCCCAAAAGGAGCAAAACCGGTGATGTGGGGCGGGAAAGGAAAAATAAGCAGTGTGCGGAAGGGAGCGGAAAAGCAAAAAAGGCACCGGAAACGATGCCTTTAAGAAAGTTATGGTACGCCCGAGGCGATTCGAACGCCTGACCCACAGCTTAGAAGGCTGTTGCTCTATCCTGCTGAGCTACGGGCGCGTGGATGTTTCTCTATTAGATGATTTGTTTTGATTTGTAAAGAGTTTTTTTGCAGGAACGGTAATTTTTTGCAATTTGGCGGCAAAGCCGACGTTTGCAGGGCGTGATTCTAACGGACGGAGCGTTTGGGAGAAAGATGCCGGCCGGAGAAGGAGACGTTGGCGCGTCTTGTCTGTTATTTTCAGCGGCCAGTGCTTCTTTTCATCTGCTGCAATTGTACCGGGGCGGAAGAAACGGCAGCGTTTGTCTTGTCATCACTGACGGTTTGAACGGAAATATTTTCGTTGGGCCGGGGGCGTTTTTTTGCGGAGAAATCAACAAAAGCTCCGACAACGTAAGTGTCGCCTTTGCCTTCGGAAAGGGTTGTGTACGGGGAATCGTTGACTTTGGTTTCAATTAATCCGTCGGCGTATCTGATTTCCCCATAGGAACCGAGCATCATTTTTTTCAGCTCTTGGTCTGCATCGGGAGTGCGGTTGGCGATATTGCGAAATTGGCTGTTAAAATATTCGTCTTTGGCTTTATCTCCGGTGATGCCTTTTTGTTCCAGATATTTGTTGATGGCCAGATATTCTGCATCGGTCGGGGAATCATTGCACTTTTGTGCCGTATGGGCAAACTCTTTGGCTTTTTCTTTGGGCATTGTATTGATGACATCCCGGTAATTTCTCAGGTCAAGGGAAACTTCGGGCGAAACGAAAACATTTTGCAACAGTTTGTCTTCAGCTTCCTTATAGGCGGCATCTTCATTTTTGAGACAGTTAATCCGGGTGGAAAAAGTAAAGCAGCTCTGCAATTTGTCTGCCGCTATGGCGTATTCGGCATGTTGCAGATAGTATGCGGCCTGCCTGTCTTCCCGCCAATGTTTGGCGGCAGCTTCCACGACGGCGCGGACACTTTTGGGGTCATCGGCGGAAAATCCGTTTTTGGTTATGGTTTCACGCAGGCCGGGGTACATATCTAAAATGTCTTCTGTCGGCATTTTAACGGTTTTTTCTTTGCCGTTTAGCGTGGCGGTGTATTCAAAAGTGTTTATGCCCTGTTGTTTTAAATTGGTGTACATTTGAGCTATGGCTAAAAATTCTGAGGTTGTGGTCATATTTTCAGAGAGAAAGTTAAGGCGTGCAGCATTTGCCGGCGTGTGGCGGACATCAAATAAGCCGCATTTTTTTGCCTGAACCTTATGAACCGCTTCGTGCAGGGCAACGACATAGCGGGCGGCCGGATTGTTGTTGCGATACTGGGAGGCATAATCTTTTTCGGGAGAAAGCCGTTGGTTGTTAAAAGTATAAAAAACGATTTTATCTGTTTGTGCGGAATAGCTGCCAAGGGCATTTAAATTGGGGTCATCAGGCTGAAACTGTATTTCCCGCATAAATTGGTGCGGCGTCATTTTTTTGTTTGATGTGATGCCGCCGGGGTTATATTTTTCCTGGAGTTTGGGAAATTCTTCGGCGTTGTAGCCATTGAGAAAGTTATTGCCTTTCCATTTACCGACATAACAGGTTTCCGGCGCGCGGGCAGAAGACTGGTCAACCGGGCGCTGCCATTGTCGTTCCAAGTCGGCGGCCTTGCTGCTGGCTTCGGCAAAAGACCGGCTGAAGTTTTTGAGTTCGTCTTCAAGCCCCCGGTTCATTTCCGCGGCGATTTGTATCATATCCCGTTTTAAGGCCTGCCGTTCTGCTTCTTTGGCGGCTTCGTCGGGCGGCGGTACTGCTGTTATCGGCATGGCTGTTCCTCTGCAGT
>ENA-OPWH01000988-OPWH01000988.1-human-gut-metagenome-genome-assembly--contig:-NODE-988-length-19134-cov-7.643587_pt1 | contig 19134 bp, 18 predicted proteins | sample MGYA00241506_ERZ502004 | MGnify/ENA primary metagenome ERZ502004 (study PRJEB25962, sample SAMEA2043049) | human gut metagenome | biome: human gut; feature: human-associated habitat; material: faeces... | reverse complement strand
AAGGAAATAAACTGGTACAGGTGATTCGTATTACAGCAGAAACACTTTCCGGTATTCCTTCAATCGTATATGGCCTGTTTGGTATGCTGTTCTTTGTAACAGCACTTCATTGGGAAATGTCTCTTCTGGCAGGTGCATGTACACTTGTTATCATGGTTCTTCCTTTGATCATGAGAACCGCTGAAGAAGCATTAAAGGCAGTTCCGGATTCTTACAGAGAAGCAAGTTTCGGACTTGGGGCCGGTAAGCTGCGTACAATCTTTACTATCGTACTTCCATCAGCAGTTCCTGGAATCCTGGCAGGAATCATCCTTGCAATCGGACGTATCATTGGAGAAACGGCAGCACTTCTCTATACATCAGGAACAGTTGCTCAGGTCCCGAATCTGATGGGATCCGGCCGTACACTGGCTCTTCATATGTATGTACTTTCCAGTGAAGGTCTTCATATGAATCAGGCATCTGCGACAGCAGTTGTTATTCTGGCATTTGTTCTTGTAATCAATTTCCTGTCCGGAGCAGTTGCCAAACGAATTGCGAAAGGATAAGAAAAATGAGTGGGAATGAAAAAATAACAGTTGAAAATATGAACTTACATTACGGAAAGTTTCATGCGCTGAAGAATATAAACATGGCAATTCCGGAGAAAGAAATCACAGCTTTTATCGGACCGAGTGGCTGCGGTAAATCTACACTTCTGAAATCTTTAAACCGTATGAATGACCTTGTTGAGGGATGTGTGATCACCGGTAAGGTACAGCTTGACGGTGAAGATATTTACGGAGATATGGATGTGAATCTCCTGAGAAAAAGAGTGGGAATGGTATTCCAGAAGCCTAATCCTTTCCCTATGAGCATTTATGATAACATTGCATATGGACCGAGAACCCATGGAATCCGTTCCAAGTCTAAGCTGGACGATATTGTGGAGAAATCTCTCCGTGATGCGGCAATCTGGGATGAAGTAAAAGACAGATTAAAGAAAAGCGCATTGGGTATGTCCGGTGGTCAGCAGCAGAGACTTTGCATTGCCAGAGCACTGGCAGTTCAGCCGGAGGTACTTCTGATGGATGAGCCTACATCCGCACTTGACCCTATCTCAACTTCCAAGATCGAGGAGCTGGCGATGGAGTTAAAGAAGGATTATACCATTGTTATGGTAACTCATAATATGCAGCAGGCTACACGTATTTCTGATAAAACAGCTTTCTTCCTTCTGGGAGAAGTAGTTGAGTTTGATGATACTGATAAACTGTTCTCTATGCCTTCTGACAAGCGTACAGAGGATTATATTACAGGAAGGTTTGGTTGATTATGTCAAAGTATTTCGAAAGACAGCTGGAGGAACTGCACGTTCAGCTTATCACACTGGGAAGCTATTGTGAGAAAGCAATTTCATTCTCTGCAAAAGCAATCCAGAAGGTACAGAATGAAGAGATTGCCCGCCAGGTTTTTGAGACGGACAGAGATATTGATGCCAAGGAAAGAGAGATTGAGAATCTGTGCCTGAGTCTTCTGCTCCATCAGCACCCGGTTGCAAGAGATTTAAGAGAGATATCTGCAGCATTGAAGATGGTTTCTGATATGGAACGTATCGGTGACCAGGCAGCAGATATTGCAGATCTGTCTTTATATGTTGCAAAGAATACCACTGCGATCCCGGAGACTATCACACAGATGGCGGAAGACACTGTGCGTATGGTAACTGAGAGCGTGGATGCTTTTGTAAAGAGTGATCTGGAGCTGTGCAGAAATGTCATTGACAGAGATGATGTGGTGGATGATGCGTTTAACGAGATCAAAGAGAAGCTTGCAGATATGATTTACGGAGGAAATTTGGATGCCAAGACAGGGCTGGATCTTCTTATGACTGCAAAGTACTTTGAACGTATTGGTGATCACGCAGTGAATATTGCTGAATGGGTAGAATATTCCATCACAGGACAGCACAGAAATAATGAGCATCAGGATTATCTGAATAATTAATTGAATAGAGAAAGTCTCTGATTTTGAATATAATTATTTGGAAGCAGGGCTTTTTATATCCGCAGGCGGGAACCGTTTGCGGATATTTGAGTTATTATATATCTCAATCGGAGACCGATATCTGCCTGAGGTATTAAATAAAAAGGGGAAGTGAAGAGAAGTGACAAAAAAAATCTTTAAATCTATAATGTTTGTATGTGCATTGGTTCTGACTGTGGGACTGGCTGCTGTAATGGGAATCCTTTACAGCAATTTTGACGGACAGATGCGCAAAGAGCTGTCTAAGGAAGCTGCTTATCTGGCATATGGTGTGGAGCAGCAGGGAACAGATTATCTGAAGAATGTAAAGGATAAGAGCTCAAGGATTACTTATATTAATAAGGATGGAACTGTGCTTTTTGATAATAAGGCTGATGCAGATGAAATGCAAAATCATAAGAACAGAACTGAATTTCAGAAAGCAGAGAAATATGGTGCAGGAGAATGTTCCAGGTATTCGGATACACTTTCTGAGAAAACAATTTATTATGCACTGCGTCTGAAGGATGGAACTGTGCTGAGAGTTTCAGGCACTCAGGATTCTGTGCTGGCACTGGTTGAAAATCTTCTTCTTCCCTTATGTGGACTCTTATTTCTGATGCTGATTCTATCAGGAATCATGGCATCTGTGATATCAAAAAGGATCGTAAAACCTGTGAATGAGCTGGATCTGGAGCATCCGGAGGAGAATAAGATTTACGAGGAGCTTTCTCCGCTTTTAGGTAAAATCCATAAACAGAACCGGCAAATCCAGAAGCAGCTGGAACTGGCAAAACAGCAGCAGGAAGAATTCTCTCTTATTACAGAAAATATGCAGGAAGGTCTGATCGTGATTGATAGGTATACCATGATTCTTTCTGCCAATTCCAGTGCATGGAATCTGTTCCGGGTAGATAAAGTATGTCAGGGAGAAAGTGTTTACTGTCTGGATCGTGCGGAAGATTTCAGACATGCGATCGAGCAGGTTCTCAGCGGAGAACATGCGGAACTGATATTGAAATTAAATGGAAGCGATATCCAGTTGATTGCCAATCCTGTGGTACGTGGACAAAAAACAGAAGGTGCTGTGATCCTGCTTGTGAATGTGACAGAGAAGCTTGAGAGGGAGAATCTGCGGAGAGAGTTTTCGGCAAATGTCTCTCATGAGCTGAAGACTCCTCTGACTTCTATTTCAGGATTTGCGGAGATCATGCAGGGCGGTCTGGTGAAATGTGAGGATATTCCCAAGTTTGCAGGGCGTATTTATAAGGAATCCCAGAGACTGCTTCAGCTGGTTGAGGATGTGATCCAGATTTCCCAGCTTGACGAGGAAAAAACATCCTACACCTGGGAACTGGTGGATGTTTATCAGGTTTGTAAGAATGCCTTTGAAAGTCTGAAGGAGAAAGCACAGAGCATGAATGTGCATCTTTATATCTGTGGGGACAGTATGAAGATGGAAGCAGTTCGGACACTTCTAGAAGAGGCAGTTTATAATGTCTGCGATAATGCCATTAAGTATAACCGAAATGATGGAAGTGTAAGCATTTTTCTGACTCAGACTGCACATGAGATACAGATTGTAGTCAAGGATACAGGTGTGGGAATTCCAAAGGAAGATCAGGATAGAGTTTTTGAGAGATTTTACAGAGTGGATAAAAGTCATTCCAAAGAGATTGGAGGTACCGGACTGGGACTTTCTATTGTGAAGCATGCGGTCAGCACTTTGAATGGAAGTATTGTGCTGAGAAGTGAAGAAGGAAGTGGAACGGAAATTACTATGAAATTTCTGAAAGTGCATAAGGAATAAAATAGAATAGATACAGAGGGGATGTCAGTTTGACAGCCCCTCTAAATTATACCGTAGAAAGAACCTTTTTATTTTTTTCGATATTCATTGGGGGTGCAGCCGACCACATCTTTAAACAGTTTGGAAAAGTAGGAATAATTTCCATAGCCGATTTTCAAAGCAACTGTTCCCACCGGGATGTCAGGGTTGAGCAGAAGCTCTTTTGCTTTTTCTAACCGATAGGTGGTGACGTAATTGATGATAGAGGTCTGCGTTTGTTTTTTGAAAAGTCGTGCCAGATAATCTGGATTGAGATAAACCATATCAGCCAGCATGGTACGTGAGATATCTTCGGAGTAGTGCTGATGGATATAGTTGAGTACAATATCAACGACGGAGTCTTTTTCGTTGACGAAGCTATTGTATTCTACGGCGCGTTGTATCAGATAGCGCAGATAATTAAGCATATATGGTACAGCGTCCAGAGATTTTGTGATCAGTTCGTCTTTTTCTTCTGAAGAAAATAGAGTGTGTGCTTCAATTCCGTTTTTATGTAGATAGGAAAAAACAATTTGTTCGATATCAAGTCTCAGATGCAGAAGAAAATTTTTGGTGATACCACTGGCCTGAATGTATTTGGACAGGTAATTTTCGATATTCTGTAAAGCTGCGTCTGCCTGTTTTTGTTCCAGAAAAGTATTGATTACTTCCAGTGATGGAGGGATGTAGGAAGTTGTGCTGGGAACAAAATCTTGCAGAAAAAGTGGTCTATTTACGGAGTTAAGGTTGGATTCTCTCATTTCACGTAGTCGGGTAAGAGTTTCAGGCAGTTCTGTCAGGGAAACCTCTGGTGCAATGCCGCATGCAATTTCACAGTGCAGAAAACTCTGAAGATTTTTGAACAGTGTCAGTAGATTTTCTGTAAATGGCTGACGGATTTGTTCCAGTTGCAATCCAGAAAGTATGACAACGTATTCAAAGGTGTTCAGTATCACTATAGACTCATAAGGAATGCAGGATTTCTGAAAGGTTTCGGCTGTAATATTCTGGAAAGAAAAATCTACCATGGAAGACCTCATGGGCATTATCTGGCCGGAGAGTGGATAAAGCCGGAACAAAACAGGAATGAAGAGGTCATTTGCTGTATAGGAAAGATCTTTTTTTCTTAATTCTGTTTCAAGAAGAGAAGGTTCACAAAACAGAGTGGTGGCAAAAAGTTCTTTCCAGAATAAATCTACAATATAGCGGTAATTATCTTTCCATTTCTGACTGTCTGCTTTTGTCTGGGTGAGCGCAGCATTCTTTCTGACTTTAGAAACTGCTTTTTCCAGAATATGGGATAAAGTATCAAAGTCTATAGGTTTTAGCTGGTAATCGAGGGAGGACAGTTCGATAGCTTTTTTTGCGTAATCAAAATCCGCATAGCTGGTCAGGAAAATAAATTGTATTTCTTTTCCTGATTCCCGGACCCAGGAAAGAAGATCAAGACCAGAACCGCCGGGCATTTCGATATCGCAAACACAGATATCAATGGAGTTTTTTTCTATGATTTTCTGAGCTTGACGGATATTGAAAGCAGTGAGTACTTCTGTGACTGTTAGTTGCTCCCAGTTTATTTTTTTCTCAAGAGCCGCTACAACAAAGCGGTCATCATCAACTAATAATGCGTTCATAAAACTTTCCTTTCATAAATTAGGCAGAGAATTGGATCAGACTGCAGGGAGAAGGATGGTTACGCAGGCACCCCCAGATGGGAGGTTTGAGAAAGTAATGACCGCTTCTCCCTGACCGTACAGCAGATTCAGACGTTGGATGGCATTGGTAATTCCAATACGGTGACCATTTTGAGGTTCCAGAGGAATAGCAGAATTTAGGGATTGCAGGATGTCTTCCGAGAATCCGCATCCAGTGTCCATGACCTGAATCTGAATATTTTCATGTGAATTTCCGCCGGCAGTCATCCAGGCGATGTCTGTGCGTATGATTATGGGGTCATCAAAAGCATTGGAGTGTTTGATGGCGTTTTCTATAAAGGTCTGGATCAGAATTGGTGGGATTCGTATGTTTTCTGTACCTTCTTCTGCGTGAATTTCATAGGAGAACGTATCTCCGTAACGCATCTTTTGGATTTCCATATAATTTTTTATATGTTCCAGTTCATTTTTTACAGGAACAAGATCCTGGGTGTTCTGGAAAATATATCGAAAATAGTTGGAAGTAATCATAGACATTTTCATGATCTCTTCGTAAAGCTGCGTCTGTGCCATACTGTAAATGGTATTCAGACAGTTCAGAAAAAAGTGAGGACGGATCTGTAGCTGAAGATAATTCATCATTGTTTTTTGTTTTTCCAGTTCTTTTTCGTAAATGTCAATTTTCAGTTTTTTGATCTGGCGCATCAGATTTTTGAACTGGGAGTTCGCCTGCTCAAGTTCGAGAAGATTGGTGTCTTTTAAACTGATGGTTTCTGCAGAATCATCCAGATGTGGCAGATTTTCTAAAAAGAGCTTGATTGGAGTCAGAACGTGTTTCTTCATATAGTAAATGGAAGTAAACAGGATAACTGCGACCAGAAAGACTGCCAGTGCAAGAATAAACTGAAGCAGGATTATTTTTTCATAAGCCCTGAATTTGCTGAGAATAATCTGAGGATAAAAAGCACCCATAATCAGAGCACCGCTGATAATCAGATTATTTCCTTTATTATAGGTTTCGTAAGAATTGGAATTGCTTTTTCTTGAAAATTCAATATGGTGTTGCTTCAGCAGTTCTTTATTAGTAAGTACGGTTCCGTTTTGCGAGGTAAGAGAAATGAAACCGTCTTTTTCTTTAATTATGTTTTTTAGTGGCTGAATGATATTGTCAGCATGAATAAAACAGCAGGCGTAGTGGGAGCCCGTATGAAAGGATTTGTAAAAATATACGTTCTTTCCGAGCATTAGTACTTCCCAGGCATCCGTGTAGGAACTTGTTTTGGGTGCAGTTATTTTTTGGATCAGATGCTTGTTCAGCAGTACGAGCTGATTCTGAGTAAGTGTCTGAAAAATTTCTGTAGGACGATACATCCGTTCATTCTCTGAATTATATAGAAAAATATGATATCCTTTTTCAAAAGATTCCAGAAAAATATCAATATTATTATGAACTCGTTCTGCGGATGAAATGAATTCCAGTTTGTCCTGTGTTTCCAACAGAGTATCTGCATCGTCATTTTCAGTCAGGAGCCGGATTAAATAGCGATTGATGGAAATATGTGCGGTGTCGATTTGCGAAGCATAAAGGGATGTTGTATCTTGCAGGGACTGAATACTTTGGGAACGCATGGAAAAAATGACAAAACAGCTGATCATGATATCCAGGATTACAACCGGAACCAGCAGAAAAAACAAAAATTTTATGACATGATCAATGGAGTATCCGGCAACACGATGTCTGGAATACATATAAATACCTCCTGAAATATTATAAAATCATTATGATAAAAACAATTATAACAAAAATCCGATAAAAAGATAATAATATTCCGATCTTTTGATACAACAAAAGAGACAAGCTATGAAAAAAGAAATCGGATTTCGGAAAGTGTGAGGTCGTTATTTTACTATTAAAATACTGGAAAATCTGTATAATGAGAAACATCAGACAGAGAGATGTATACATCAAAAAAAATTAAAAAGTAAAAGAGAGGTAAAAGGATGAATAAGAAAGTGATTGCAGTGGGAATGGCTATGGTACTGGCTTCTATGGGGCTGACTGCCTGTGGCGATTCCGGTTCAAAAGAGGCTAAAGATTCTTCTGATGAGACTTATACAGTTACAATGGCTTATATTGGAGACAAGAAGGAAGATACAGATCGCATCGAGAAGAAAATCAATGAGATTATGAAGAAAGATATCAATATGGAACTCGATATCGAACCGATCAGCTGGGGTGCCTATGGGGAAACAATGAAGCTGATTCTATCCAGTGGAGAAAAGATGGACATTGTACCAATCCTGGTGGATCAGGTTAATTCCATGGTGAATGCGAAGCAGGTTATTGACATGTCTGAATATATCGACAAATATGGCAATAATATTAAAGAACTGCTTGGTGATACTGCGAAAGCAGCAAATATCGGAAATTATGTATACGGTGTGACAACAGGACGCGAATGGTTCTGCCAGTCATCTGTTGTTATGCGAAAAGATATTCTGGATGAGTGTGGAATTGATGTATCTTCTATCACAGATTATAAAGATTTGACTGACGTTTATGCAACTGTGAAAGAAAAATATCCAGATATGGTCATGCTGGCAAGCAATAAAGGTTCAACACCGGATGTCAAATATGAAATGAATGATACACTTACTGATGGATTTGGTGTATTGATGGATCATGGTCAGGATACGACAGTTGTAGATTATTATGAGACAGATGAATATAAAGAGTTTGTAGAAACAATGTATGACTGGCAGCAAAAAGGTTATTTGTCCAAAGATGCTGCAACCGCAACAGAGGGGTGTGAGAATCAGGTAAAAGCAGGTGCCGCTTTTTCTTACTTTTCACCAAACAAACCAGGATATGATACCCGTGCCGCTTTACTTTGCGGAACAGAGATGGAGATTGCTCCGATTTCCGAACCATGGGCTGGCACTGCACAAATTTCTTACCTGACTTATGGCATCAGTTCAAGTTCTGCTGATAAAGATAAAACAATGCAGTGTCTGGATTATTTATATGGAAATGCAGATATTCTGAACCTGTTGAACTGGGGGGAAGAAGGTGTTGATTACGAAGTTGTAGATGCTGAAAATGATATCATTAACTATCCGGATGGAAAAGATGACAGCAACACGTATCATCTGGCAGAAGGATGGCAGTTATTTGACCAGTTTAAAATGCATATTTGGGAGGGTGATTCACCAGATATCTGGGATGAAACAAAGGCACTGAATGAAAGTGCACTCAAATCAAAAGCATTCGGATTTACCTATGATTCTACAAGTGTTGCAAACGAACTGGCTGCACTGAGTAATGTAAAAGCAAAATATGCAGCTGCTCTTGGTTCTGGTACAGTAGATCCTGAAGAAACACTTCCGAAATTTATTGAGGAACTGAAGAAAGCAGGAATTGAGAAAGTGATCAGCACCAAACAGGAACAGCTGGACAAGTGGCTGGAAGAGAATAAATAACACAGACAGTGGATGCTGCTATGCATCCACTGTTATATTCCAGATAATTGAAAGGAAAAATTTATGAAAAAAGCAAAATTTAAAAGATGGGCACCGCTTTATCTGATGATGGCACCGGGGCTGATTTATCTTTTTATCAATAATTATATGCCGATGGCAGGACTTGTGGTTGCTTTCAAAAATTACAACGTGGTAGATGGAATCTTTGGCAGCCCATGGGCTGGTCTCAGCAATTTTACTTATCTGTTTAATGATGTGTGGACGATTACAAGAAATACGTTGCTTTATAATATTGTATTTATTATCATCAACCTGATTCTGGGAATTGCATTTGCCATCTTTATCTGTGATATTCGGAGCAAGGTATGCAAAACAATTTATCAAAGTGCAATTTTACTGCCGTTTCTTATGTCTATTGTAATTGTAAGTTATATCACTTTTGCCTTTTTCAGTGGGGACAATGGAATGCTGAATAAGACAATTCTTCCGTTTTTCGGGAAAGAAGCAATTAATTGGTATTCAGAATCCAAATATTGGCCTGTGATCCTGGTTATCGTAAATACATGGAAAGGTGTAGGATATGGATGCCTGATTTATATTTCCAGTATTTCCGGAATTGATCCTTCTTTTTATGAGGCTGCAGAACTGGATGGAGCTTCAAAGTGGAAACAGATCCGATACATTACACTTCCATCGATTATGCCGTCTGTAATCACTTTGACACTGTTAAACATTGGAAGAATTTTCTATTCTGATTTTGGATTATTCTATCAGGTTACACAAAATTCCGGTCAGCTTTATGATACCACCAATGTAATCGATACTTATGTATACAGGGCACTGCTTCAGTCCGGAAATATCGGAATGGCTTCAGCGGCAGGCTTTTATCAGTCCATTGTCGGATTTGCCTGTGTACTGCTGGCAAATGTGGTTGTGCGCAAATTAAGCCCTGAAAATGCAATGTTCTAGGAGGTAAAAAATGGTTAGAAGCAAAAGTGAAAAAAGATTTGAACGATTGGCACATACGGTCATGATACTGGTTACAATCTGTATTGTATTGCCGTTTATCTTGTTATTTATGTCATCTATCACCTCTGAAAGTGCTCTGGTTAGAGATGGATATTCCTTATTTCCAAAAGAGTTCAGTATTCATGCCTATAAGTTTATCTGGAATAATGCTGCAAATGTATTCAGGGCATATGGAATTACAATACTGGTCACTGTAATAGGAACCAGTATTAATGTGGCAATGTCTGCATTGTTGGCGTATCCGCTTTCCCTGAAAAATCTTCCAGGAAAAAGAATCCTGAATTTCTACATATTTTTTACCATGTTATTTAATGGTGGACTGGTTCCTACATATCTCATGTATACAGGAATTTTCCATATCAATAACACACTGCTTGCATATATTGTGCCGGGACTTCTGATGAGTGCCATGAATGTTATGCTGATTCGTACATTTTTTGCAGCCAGTATTCCGGATGCACTTTTTGAAGCAGCTCAGATTGACGGTGCAAGTCAATTCCAGATTTTTTTCAAAATTGTATTGCCACTGGGTAAACCCATTCTTATTGCCATGGGTCTGCTTTCCGGATTAGGATACTGGAATGACTGGACAAATGGTCTGTACTATATTAGAGATACGAAGTTATATGGCATTCAGAACCTTCTGAATAAGATGATTTCAGATTTGACAGCACTGACACAGAACGCTTCTGGTGCGTCAACTGTTGCAATTGCAGATATTCCATCTGCATCTGTCAGAATGGCAATAGCGTTTGTTGCAATACTACCGATTTTATGCCTGTATCCGTTTTTACAGAAATATTTTACCAAAGGTATCGCGCTTGGTGCCGTAAAAGGCTGAAGATGTTTTGAAGGAAAGGGGGTTATTTTCCTGTAAATATTTAGTGTTTTAAGCAAAGATTTTTTAAGATGGGGAATAGAAAGTATTGGGGAAAAACGGTCGGAACGATCATTGCATCGCTTGAGAGATGTCGTTCTCAGAAAGAAAGGATAAAACATGAACGATTATAAATTGGATTTAGAGAAATATGCAACACTGGCGAGACAGGCAGCCGCAGAGGGATGTGTACTTCTGGAGAATGAGAAGCAGGCACTTCCTTTGAGAGAGGGAGAGAGTGTGGCTGTTTTTGGCCGCATGGCATTTCATTATCATAAAAGCGGACTTGGTTCCGGCGGTCTGGTGAATACGAGATATGTAGTGGGAATTCTGGATGCGCTGAAGGAGTGTAAAGAGATTCAACTGGATGAGAAACTGCTGGGGATTTATGCAAACTGGATTAAAGAGAATCCTTATGATGAAGGTCAGGGATGGGGTCGTGTTCCGTGGTCTCAGAAAGAGATGGAAGTTACAGAGGAAATGCTGGACTGCGCACGTAGCAACGATGTTTCGCTTATTATTATAGGAAGAACTGCAGGTGAAGATCAGGATAATAATACGAATCCGGGAAGCTATTGTCTGACGGAGACGGAGGAGGATTTGATCTGCCGGGTCTGTGAGGTGAGTAAGTGCACAGTTGTGGTGCTGAATGTTGGAAATATTATTGATATGAGTTGGGTGGAGAAATATCATCCTCAGGCTGTGCTGTATGCATGGCAGGGTGGTCAGGAAGGTGGCAATGGTGTGGCTGATGTGCTGACCGGTAAAGTGTGTGCATGTGGGAAGCTGACAGATACCATTGCTGAGAGGATTGAGTATTATCCGTCTACGGAGAATTTTGGTGATCCATATAAGAATTATTATAAGGAAGATATTTATGTGGGTTATCGTTATTTTGAGACATTTGCGAAGGATAAGGTGCTGTATCCGTTTGGATATGGTTTGTCCTATACGAATTTTGAGACAAAGGCGGAGATTTTTAAGAATACTGAGGATGAACTCACAGTGGCTGCGACGGTTACCAATATCGGTGATGTGAGGGGCAAAGAGGTTGTACAGGTTTATGTAAAAGCACCGCAGGGCAAACTTGGAAATCCGGCAAGAAAGCTGATCGGATTTGCAAAAACCCGGGAACTGGCACCGGGTGAAAAAGAAGAACTTGTTATCATCATTCCCAAATATGATATGGCCTCTTATGATGACAGTGGAGTGACAGGACACAAATCCTGTTATGTTCTGGAAGAGGGAACTTATGAAATTTTTGCAGGAAGTGATGTAAGAAATGCGAAATCAGCAGGAATTTACGAAGAAGAATTACGTGTAATAGAACAGTTACAGGAGGCATATGCACCGATTGAGAAATTCCGGAGAATGAAAGCCGTTCTGAGAGCAGATGGAACTTATCAGGCAGTAACAGAAGAGGTTCCTGTCCGCACAGCAGATCCACATAAACGCAGAGAGGAAAGAATGCCGAAGACTCTGGAGTATATGGGAGATAAAGGCTATAAGCTGGCAGATGTACTGGATAAAAAAGTTTCTATGGATGAGTTTGTGGCACAGATCAGTGAGGCGGATCTGATTGCCATGTTCCGCGGTGAAGGAATGTGCAGTCCCAAGGTCACTGCTGGAACTGCAGCTGCATTTGGCGGTGTGACAGAGTCTTTGAAGGCTCTTGGAATCCCGGTGGGATGCTGCGTGGATGGGCCGTCAGGGATTCGTATGGATTGCGGTACGAAAGCGTTTTCTCTGCCAAATGGAACTTTGCTGGGCTGTACTTTTAATACGGAGCTTGTGGGTGAGCTGTATGAAATGACAGGGAGGGAACTTCGACTGAATAAGATTGATTCCCTGCTGGGACCAGGTATGAATATTCACAGGAATCCACTGAATGGTCGAAATTTTGAATATATTTCTGAGGATCCGCTTCTCACAGGAAGAATTTGTGCGGCTCAGGTGAAGGCAATGGCTAAATCCGGAATTGGAAGTACGATTAAGCATTTCTGTGGAAATAATCAGGAAGTGGGACGAAGTACTTCTGATTCTGTTATATCTGAGAGATGTCTGAGAGAGATCTATCTGAAGGGATTTGAGATTGCAGTAAAAGAGGGTGGTGCACGTTCTGTAATGACTACTTATGGAAGTGTAAATGGGCTCTGGACTGCAGGTAGCTATGATCTGTGTACAACCATTCTGAGAAAAGAGTGGGGATTTCAAGGTATTGTCATGACTGACTGGTGGGCGAAGTCCAATTATGAGGGTCATCAGGCAGAGGTAACTGCGAAAGCTCCTATGGTAGCTGCCCAGAATGATGTTTATATGGTAGTGAGTGATGCGAAGTCCAATCCGGAGAATGACGATGTGGAGGAAATGCTTCATGCAGGAAAAATTACTGTGGGAGAATTGCAGAGGAATGCAGCCAATATCCTGGGATTTCTGTTAAAAAGTCCTTCGGTTTTATTGTTAACAGACAGAATATGTAAAGAAGAACTGGAGGCTATGAATACAAAGGAAGAGGACGATGTGGATGCCGGAAGTCTGGTAAGTATTGAAAGTGATTCGGTGACACAGAAAATTGTAATTGAAGGTGCATTATTACATCCTGCAAAGGGAAAGGCAGATGTGATTGCTGTGACTAACGAGTTCATGGGTGATTTCACAATGAAGTTTACTTTGAAATCTGATCTTGGTGAGCTGGCTCAGCTTCCAGTTTCTGTATTTTTGGATAATATTCATAAGATGACTGTTTCAGTACAGGGAACCAATGGAAAATGGGTAGAAGAAAGCCGCATCCTGAATATGGGATTTGGTCATAATCACTATATCAAATTTTATTATGGTGCGGATAATCTTGAAATTAAAGAAATTGTGCTGATTCCGAATAGGTAAGACCAATTTTAGGAACGCTTGATAAATCTTTAAAGTAGCTGTCTGTAAATAATGCTTTTGGTATGCGGTAGAAGCTGAACTGATCAGCTTCGGTACCGTAAAAATAATTAAATGTCATTTTTTCTCCAGAGAGTGTAATATAAAGTGTGTAAGTTACCGGTAACAAAAAACTTACGCACTTTATTTTTTTCCTAAAGTGCGGTATCTTTAAGAAAGGATTTGAAAGGATTATGAATAACGCACTTATGGCACCAAGAAAAAACAAACGCAGCGAAGCAAGCAAAGCTATCACCCAGGCAATTATTGATCAGTATAAACCAACTTCAGCTAAGGAGATGCAGGACGCATTAAAAGACATATTTGGTCCAATGTTTGAAGCAATGCTTCAGGGGGAAATGGACAGCCATCTCGGCTATGAAAGCAACGATCACGGTTATAAGGAAACTGGCAACCGCAGAAATGGATATACCCATAAAAACATTGAAAACCACCATGGGAGATGTTGAAATCAATGCTCCACGTGACAGAGATGGTTCCTTTGATCCGCAGTTCATTCCTAAGCGTTCCAAAGATGTAAGCGGCATAGAGGACAAGGTTCTGTCTATGTATGCCAAAGGAATGAGCCAGCGTGACATTGCTGATACCATAGAAGACATATATGGTTTTGATATTTCTCACGAAACTATTTCAAATATCACGGATCAGGTTATAGAGACAGCTAACGAATGGCAAAACCGTCCGCTCAAGAAGTTTTATACATTTCTCTTTGTTGACTGTCTCTATGTCAACATCAGAAAAGATATGGAAACAAAAAGCTGTGCAGTATATGTGGTTTTAGGCTATGATGTAAATGGCATCAAAGATATACTCGGCATCTGGATTGGCGAAGCAGAGGGAAAACACTACTGGATGCAGATATTTGATGAAATTAAGGCGCGTGGTGTTGAAGATATCCTGTTTATAAGTATGGATGGAGTATCAGGTCTTGAAGAAGGTGCCAAGTCTATATTTAAGGATGTTGTGGTTCAGAGATGTATTGTTCATCTCATCCGGAACTCAATTAAATATATTCCTTCAAAAGACTACAAAGCTTATACAGCTCAGCTGAAAAAAGTATATGGGGCTGCCAGCCTGAAAGCTGCGGAAGCTGAATTTGAAAGATTTAAACAGGCATGGAATAAGTATCCGGGTGCAGTTGATGTCTGGGTACGTAACTGGTCTCATGTGGAACAGCTCTTTAATTACGGAAGTGCCGTGCGTAAAGTGATGTATACTACAAACGCCATAGAATCGGTCAACTCCAGTTTTCGGAAAGTAACCAAGAAAGGCTCTTTTCCAGGTGAAGATGCTGCAATGAAGGCATTATATCTGCGGATTACGGAGTTATACAAAAATGGACGGGTCGACCGGTTGCAAATTGGGCTATGGTAAGGAACCAGCTTTCCATAGACGATAAAATCCAGGCACGGATACTGAAATACGAAAATTACTAATGGAATTCAGGAGGGTTTTTATGAGAAAATATTATGACTATTTTCAAGAACAGGAACATAATCCTGATGAAGTAACAATGGATGAATTTATTGCCGAAGCTATGCGGACAGATTTGAAATTCAATACTTTAGCGGAGGAATTGCAATATCAGCGTACGTCCAGAATAACGCTCATGAATGAAAGAGAGGGAAGAACAGCATTTTTATGTATATATGATATAATGAAAGCAGTATATTAGAAAAATGGTGAAAATCAATATGATTGAGAAAATTTCGTATTATTTGGCAAAAAAATATACATGTGTTCTGAAGCAGATGTTACCTGTGCAGTTGATGAGAAAAATGAAGATGTTCAGGTACTTCAGTATGGCATCGAATGCATGATAAATATGAGTATTCCCTTTATGGTTATATTTGTGTGTGCATGGTATTTTAAAATGTTGATCCCAATGTTGATTTAGTGTGTGATGTTTTTAATGCTTCGGAATTATATTGGAGAATATCATGCAAAAACGCATTTCCGATGTATTTTGTATAGCAGTGTTTATGGAGTATAGCAATGTATGGAATAATCTGGTTGGCGGTTGTTCCCCTGACAATAAAATTGATTGTATGTGGAGGTCTGTTATTGATTAATATTTTTACAGGACCTGTCATTCATGATGAAAACTTGAAAGGTTATAAGAGAAACTATTGTAAAATCGGTGTTGTTATATTAGCAGGTGGAGTAGTTTGTGCGGTATTTTTAAATCTTTGCAATGTAAAATTAGGGAATGCTGTTTTTATGGGGATAATTTCTGCCGAGTTTTTATATGGAATAGATTTGTTAATAAATCGGAAAAAGATAAAGCTGTATAATGAGATGAATTAGGAGAAAAATGAGAATGAAAAAATATCTTGGAACAATTTTTTTAATATTTGGTTTTTTGGAAATTATAGTATTGAGTGCAATTTCAACTTTTGACAGGGTAATGTATGAAGATACAAATCATTTTATTGGATTTATAAATAATTATGGTTTGTGGCCATTTCTAATAGGTTCTGTAATAGTACTATTTTGTGGAGTGGTTTTGATAGTGTTAGAATATAGTAAGAGATAGTGAAGTAAAGGATATTTTATCAAATGCCAGAAGTGTCAGTTAAGATAAAGAGTTTACTTTGATTGACATTCTGGCATTTAAAATTAAGGTATTTAAGTATGTAATTACAAAGTTTTTACGGTATATCCGTAATTTTTTAATTGTTCATAGACCTGACTATTCTGGGGAGCATGGATAATTCCAGTAAAATTTCCAAAAGAATCTTTTTCAATTGTGCAATTTCTGTTTTCTATCGAAATTGATGTTAAAGAAGGATTATCATAAAAAGCCATATGACCAATTTTATTGACAGAAGCTGGAATGTATACTGTTTTGATAGCCTCGCACCATGAAAAACATCCTTCTTCAATTTCGCAGACTTTATAACCGGCAAGTTCATTGGGAATACGCAGATCTACAGGTGTCGAATTGCTTGGTAGATAGGAAACAAGATCTGCATAATTTTGCGCACGAATTCTGTAATTATAATTTTCGGCATTTTGAAGCGGATCGTTGGTAGTCATTTTATTTTTTGAAACAGAAAAAGACTGCGGAAAATAAAATTTTAACAATTGGTTGCAACCACAAGAGAGTAAGATCATGCCAATAATAAGAATAGAAAATATCCAAAAAACGATGCGATGATTAATTTTTATCATAGAGGTTTCCTTCTTTCATTTCAAGAATCTGGTCACAGAGACTGGTGATATTTTGATGGTCATGTGTGGCAATTATAATACAGCAATTCTTCTTTTTTAAATCTTCCAGAATGGCTTTCAGATGCTCAATGGTATCTGTATCCAGCGCATTGGTTGGTTCGTCTAAGAGAAGTAATTGTGGGTTTTCAAAAATTGCCTGCGCAATATTAAGCTTTTGTTTCATCCCCAGAGAGAATTTTTTTACTTTTTCATTGCTTTGAAGGTTTATTTTCCGGAGTGCGTCCTGAATGTCGGAAGTGGTGGCATAATGGTTGATTTTATTTAATTCTTCCAGATTTTCGAATGCAGTTAACTGGGGTTGTAATTCCATGTTTTCTATAATTAGTCCCATATGGTCAGGAAAAGAGATTTCTTTATGTAACGTTTTCCCATTAATTATGATTGAGCCGGAAGTCGGGAAAACCAGACCGGATATGATACGGAGTAACATTGTTTTTCCAGAACCGTTAATGCCATAAATACCGTAAATTTTTCCGGCCTCAAATGTGTAAGAAATATCATTTAGTACGGTTTTCTTTTTAAATTTTTTTGAGATGTGTTCTAATTGAATCATACAAAGTCCTTTCTTTTTATTTGTAAATAAAGTAAAAAATACAGCATCATGATAAAAATGATTTTGATTGCAGGTGTGCAATACCATGGAAATATAAGGTAAGCAATTTTGCGGAATGGATGGACGAAAACCATACATTCGGATATCAGGCAATAAATCGAGAGAAATAAAATGGTGGTCGTTTCAGATACACATAAGCGGAGTAAAAGAACCCACTGAAACAACAGATACAGGTTTAAAAAAGTACCAAATAAATGCATTATGATGGTCACGCTGTTTTGCATAAAACATTCCAAATATAATAATACATTCCCACAAAAATATATAGAGCAAGTAATAAAAACTAATATAATACCGGAAAGATGTAATTTATTGATTAAAATATTCCGTGATTTTAAGCGAGGAATAATAAAACTCCCGTAATCATACAAAAAATCGGTATCATAAACAGAAAAATATAAAATTGCACTTATAGGAAGAAGCCATTGGGCACAAACATCTAAAAAAGATGTGGAGTGTGATGGCAGTTGGTAAGCAAACATAAATGCAGTGTCTGGTAAAATACTGATATATTTAAAATGTAATAATTGTAAAATAAAAAACGGCAAAAGAAATCGAATACAATTTTTAAGTGCTTTCATTCATAAAACTCCTTCTTCTTATTTGTTTGCAAATATACCAGATACAAAAGAAGGGCAAGAAATGTAAGCCGAAGCAAGTCATAAAAGCATACAATAACAGACTGGTGGTGCGCCATATAGTGAATGGCTACCAGGCAATTCCGAAGAGGAAGGAAATAACTGTTGCTTATTTTGTAAAGAAAAATCTGCGTGCAGCATAAAAGACATACTCCAAGTGAAGCGTACAGGGTAGGGATGTAGTTGTTTAATATTTGCTGAATGCAAAAGATTCCCATACAATACAAAAAATCTGCAATCCACTGAAATAAAAAAATAAAAAGAACAGAAGAACAACTCAAATAACGAAATCCGATCTGTGTAAACAGATAGATTCCTCCCGAAAGTATGTGAAGGGCAGCAAATAGCAAAGTAAAACAAAGCACTGTCTGGTATTGGCAGCGGAAATACTGGTATCGTGTCTGGTATCTGCAGACAAAGCAGCTAGTTTGCGGAGCCATCATCCGGGGAAGATAAACCAGATATACAAAAGGAATAATAATTGCATAAGCATGCAAAAAGTAAAAATCACCTGAGAAAAAGGAGGCCATATAAGAAGAAAATGTAATCAGGTTTTTATGATACATATGACCTGATTTCGCATATACAAGAGCCACTGTGACATAAAAAAACAAAAAAGTAAAAACTGTTGTGATACATTTCTTATTCATAGATACTCCTTCGGGTCAGAATACAGATGTATAGGATTGCTGGCACGAAAAATAATAAAAGTCCTGAAGCTGTTTCTGTAAGGGTAGAATTAATTTGAAACGGCTGGAAAATTAAAAGCAGGGAGCCGGGTTTTAAAATTTCAATCAGCCAGAAAAATATACTTACAAAATATACCGTTTTTC
>ENA-OPWH01000984-OPWH01000984.1-human-gut-metagenome-genome-assembly--contig:-NODE-984-length-19165-cov-3.119152_pt1 | contig 19165 bp, 10 predicted proteins | sample MGYA00241506_ERZ502004 | MGnify/ENA primary metagenome ERZ502004 (study PRJEB25962, sample SAMEA2043049) | human gut metagenome | biome: human gut; feature: human-associated habitat; material: faeces... | reverse complement strand
TTGCCTGCTTTGTTATCTTTGACTCATACTTATGTGTATGTGTTGTCTCTGATGTCCCAGATGGTGTATATACCATATAGAAAAGATTGATTGCATCTCCCTTTGTTACTGTTACATTACCAGTTACTACATCTACTGTTACTATATTATCTGTTCCTACTGTTGCTGCTGTTCCATTAACATTAACTGTCTTACCTGAAGCTGCTGTTGTTCCACCAAATACAAGTGTAAGCTTTCCTTTCGATGGTGCTTTAAATGTAATATTAGTCTTACCTTCCATCTTAAGGCACTTATCATATGTAACTCCGTTATATGTTACAGAGCCCTTACTATCTGATGTACTTCCTGTTATAGTAAAGAAGTCACTTGTTAAGCCATTACTGAAGTCTTTTGTATAAGAATCATCTGTAACTGGTGTATCTGGCTCTTCTCCTCCAATAACCGGAATAATTGCTGTCTCATTCTTCTTGCATACTGTACATGTACGGCTCTTAACGCCTGTTTCTGTTGCAGTTGCTGCCTTAACCACTTTCCATTCACCATATGTATGAGCTGTCTTTGGAACTACTTCTGTGTATGTCTTCTTATCGCAAGTTCCATTAGTAGCTGTACATGTGTAAGTAATTTCTCCTTCTTCAGCACATGTAGCTTTCTTTGTTATAGTACTTACATAATTATGTATATGCTTTTCTCCTGATGATACGCTTCCACCACCTACTGATACAAGAGATGTCTTGTATGCATTAAGCTTATCCTTTAATGGCCTATTGAGTGAATAGCTTGTATCATCAACACTGTTATCAAATGTCCACTTGAAATCTCCGCCCATAATACGTCCTGCATACTTAGTTACAATTGAAGGAACATCTGCAGGTGCATCAATATCAGCAGTATCAACACCTAAATCAACCTTAGTATCAAAATTAGAATATGTCTTTCCACCCTGCTTTGCCTTATAAGTTGAAGGTACTGTTTCACTTCTTGATGTTGCAAGATATGCATCGAAATCAGTTGCACTTGCAGTTGTTGTACCAGCATCCGAATTAGCATATATAACAGACTTCTGACCTTCCATATAGTTGTTGTATGCCTTGATGACACCACCATTCTCTCCTGAGAATATTCCACCTGCCAGAACATCACTTCCCTGCATTGAACTGAGCATTGGATAATTACAATGTCTGAAATAGTTAGCCTCTACGAAAGCCTCACTATCCTTTGCAGCGCCTACACCATATTTAGAATTACCATCATAGTAGTTATTATATACATGAACTGACATTGTTCTGATACGAGGATGTCTTGAATCAGAATGGTCAAACCAGTTATGGTGATATGTAATCCAGTTCTCACCTGACTCTGACTTCATGCCACAAAGTGACATCTTTCCTGAATCCCAGAAATGATTGTAAGATACTGTCACATACTGAGAATTATCCTTTAAATCCATAGAGCCATCGCCCTTAGCCTGGTCACCATCTGAACCAGCATCACCATAGAACACATCGTTGTTATGTACCCATACACCAAGTGACTGCTTAAGAGATATACCATCTCCGTCTTTTCCACCGCCCCAGTTCATAAGACCAAGGTTTCTTACTTCTATGCCTGTTGACTGGAATACAGCCACACCTGCTCCATATAAAGTAGCATCATCACCAATACCCTCAAATGTTACGTTAGCTGCTCCCTTAACACCAATTGCATATGCTGATGATACATCTTTGCAGGCAAGTCCGCTTAATGTAACCTGACCTATAATACGGATAGCAACTGGCTGGCAGTTACTCTTAGCCTTAATTGCCTGTGTAATAGCTGCTACACCTGTATATTCTGTGTTACCAATCTTCATCTTAACTGTATTCTTATTAGCTTCTGTAACATAAAGAACAGATGCATTAGACTTTAATGTACCATCGTTATTATATGCACCAACGCCATTCTTTACCGGTGAATTACTTGAAAATGTAAATCCGCTTCTGTCATGTGCATTTACAGTAAGCTTATCTGAAACGATAGCAGCTGATGTATTCTCCTTGCCATTGTTCAGCGGAACAATCTTCATAACATAATCGCCTGCTTTTAATCCTACAGCATCCGCTCTCATGTAAGATGGATACTTTCTGATAAGCTCATCGTCCAACTGGACATAAGCTGAATCTGAGGCACTTGCAGACTTAACATATACATTGTAACCTGTAGCTCCTGTTACAGGTGTCCATTTAACATATGCTGTCTCAAGCCAGCCTGATGCTTCTGTTATTGCGCCAGAAGCTGCATGTACTGGATTCATGTCAAATACTATAACTGACACTGCCACCATTACACATGCAAGTAATGCACTCATAAACTTTTTTACTTGCTTTTTCATTTTTCCTCTCCTTTTCCATTTTATGCACATTTTTGTGCAAATTTGATATGTTTTATTCACAAATCATGTTTATATTACCATTATTGTACAATATTATCAACCGCATTTTACATGTTAGAGAAAATTTTTCGTAATTTTAACACATTATTTCTTTTCCTAAAGCAAATGAATATACAATTTTTTCTTTTACAGTTTTTCCGGTAAGCTGTTCCAGTGCTTTTGCATAGTAATCAAGCTGGATTGCGTATCTTTTGACAAGCTCTTTTTCCCCCGCTTTGCCCTTCATAACTCTGTCAGTCTTATAATCAACAATCACAAGTTCTCCGTCCTCTTCAAAACACAAGTCAATTATACCCTGTATAAGCTGTCCTTCGTACTCAAATACAAAAGGCTGTTCTCTTCTGACACTGCCACAGTTCACCGCATTTGCAACTCTCCTGCCTGTATCTGATTGTACAAATGTATATATATCCCACGGATTGACACTTTTCACTTGTAATTCATTCATCTTTCCTGTTTCTAACATTCTGTTAATATCTGCTTTAACTCCATCAAGGTTCACACTCACTGAATAGTCAAGACATTCCATAACCCTGTGATATGCGCTACCACGCTCATTAGCAGCAAGCTGCACTTCCTCACCGCTTATGAACTTTGGAATTATGCTGTTTGTCTCATCACATTCTTCCTTTTTAAGTGCTGACTTCACAGATTCATCCATGTAAGCATTTTCCTCTGAATCATCATCCGCCTGCATAGACTTAAGCTGCGAAACCGTCAGCTTCATCCTTCCGGCTGCGTTATCATCAGGAACATACTCCGGAAGCTCCTCTAATAAGGGATAAGACACAGCTTCCATAATTTCATCAGCCAGTCCCCCGATTCTAACAGCATTCGCTTCACCAGCCATCTCCTCGGATTCATCCACATCAGCCCAAGAATCCTCTCCGGCATCAACCATCACTTTAAAGCTGCCTTTCAATTTATCTGAATCCATAAGACACACTGGCATTATCATATCAAGATAGTTCTTTATATTCTCACTGTCCGCGAAAGACAACATTCCATCTGCCGCAAGTTGCTCTGCACTTTCCCTGTATTTATCAAGTGTCTTGTCTGCATCTTTTACAACTCCGGTAATTATGAGTTTTTCCCTTGCTCTTGTCATTGCTACATAGAGAAGTCTCTCTTCCTCTGCTATCGACTCTCTTACAATTCTTCTTGCCATAGCACCTTTAATAATAGTAGGTGTCTTCGTTCTTCTTTCAAGGTCAACATAATCAACTGCAATTCCTAAGTTCTGGTCTACAAGCACCGGTGCAGTTGCGTCCATAAAGTTAATGCTCTTATGCGCCCCAGCAAGTATTACAATAGGAAATTCAAGGCCTTTACTCTTATGGATACTCATAATTCTTACAAGATTCTCATTATCTTGACTGGCAGCCCCCTCTGCAAAATCTTCGTCAAACTTCTTAAGTCTTTCAATATATCTTAAAAAATTAAACAAACCAGAATAACTTGACTTTCCATATCCCGCTGCTCTTTCCAGCAGGACATTTAAGTTAGCCTGTCTCTGTGCTCCGGCAGGCATTGTTCCCACATAATCGTAGTAGCCTGAATCATATATCATCTCCCAACACAGATCATATAGTGACTCAACACTGCTCTTGTCTCGGTATTCTGTGAGCTTTGCAAGGAATAATGCACATTTGCCGGACAGCTGCTTAACATCCGTCTCCTGTATCTTATCTGCTTCACCAAGCCCCGCAGTCACTTTCAAATGTTCATACAGATTATTATGCGTATTCTTATCCGCATGCTCTCTTCCAAGCTTTCTCACCATTCCAAGCTCTGCTGCCGTAAATCCTCCAAAATAAGACATCATTGCCGCCGCGAGGCTTATCTCCTGAACCGGATTATCTACTATTGTAAGCATACTTAAGATTACCTGTATCTCACGCACGCTGAAATATCCTGTTGACGAGTCGGTATATGCTGGTATCCCCCTGTCCATCAGGGCATCTGCAAATGTATCCGCCCAGCCTGTAACTGACCTTGTAAGAATTACAATATCCCTGTATTCTGCCGGTCTGTATATATTCTCATCTGAATCATACACATTTACACCAGAAGCAACTATTCCCTCAATCAGTTTTGCAAGCCTGTCTGCCTCAAGCTCTCTTGTCGTAGCTTCTTCTTCATTCTCTGAAGATATAAGAATAACGTCTGTACTCTTGTTGGCTTCATCACCGTAATTGCTGTCACTGTATTCAGGATATGGAAACCCCGCATTAAGTCTTACAGAGTCATCATATCCAATTCCAGAAAAATTCTTATTCATGATATGACTGAACACATCATTGGCACACTCAAGTACATTTTCCCGGCTTCGGAAATTCTTCTGTAATTCAATTCTTACATTATCGCCAGTCTCGCCGTATGTATCGTACTTCTCTATGAAAAGCTCCGGGCAGGCAAGACGGAACTTGTATATGCTCTGCTTTACATCTCCAACCATGTATATATTGTTATTCTCACCGGACAGTCTCGTCTTCGACACCGCATTAAGAATAACCTCCTGCAGCTGATTGGAATCCTGATACTCGTCTATCAGTATCTCTTCAAATCTGTTCGCAAGCTTGTCGGCAGTCTCTGTATATACAAGCTTTCCATCTTCTTTCTTTACAAGTATTGAAAGAGCAAGATGTTCCATATCATTAAAATCAATTATACCCTTCTCTCGCTTCACCTCCGAAACACGCTTGGCATACACCTTTGCCACTTTAAGTAAAGTCCGTATCTGGATGCCTGCCCCCTGCATGTCTGCAAATATTCCCTCATCATCTTTCAAGAATATCTTATCATTAAGCCGTCCTATGTAATCTTTAAACAACTTTCGCTGACCCTTAACATATTCCTTAATATCCGGGTCTACTCCTGCATCCTTCTTTCTTGACAGGGCTTCAAATGAAAATATTCTTATTCTTCTGCCAAGCTCTCCAAAATCCTGTGAATTAATCATCTCATTAATTCCAAGCAGGTCAGACTGCAAAGCACCTGTATATGCTGCTGGTCCTGTCGGCTCAGAACAGATATCTACTAATCTGTTATATTTATCACGGTAATCAAGAAGTGCATTTTTAATTGAATCATACAGCTCCTTAATTGCAGGATTATCGTAAGTCTCATCATCATAAACTAACATGCACTCGTCAAACCACTCATCAATCCACGGATTGCTTCTTGAAAAACGGTATATTTTATCTATAATGCTCACAAGCCCTGAATCGTCCCGTCCCATGCCAAATGCGTCAACAAGATTAAAGAATTCTTCATCTGCTTCGGCATAGAATTCCTCAAGCACATCTTCCAACACATCATTTTCAATAAGCTTCTTCTCACCCTCGTCCATTATCCTGAACCCCGGGTCCAGATTAACCTCTGGAAAATGATTTCTGATTATCCATAGACAGAAACTGTCTATCGTTGTTATCTGTGCGTTGTTAAGCAGTGTTATCTGTCTTAAAAGGTTCACATCCCCCGGATTCTCGTCAAGCATTGAATCAAGTGCTTTTCTTATCTTATCTTTCATCTGGGCTGCAGCCGCCTTTGTAAATGTAACAACAACCAGCCTGTCTATATCTATATTCTTGTCAGGGTCTGTAATCATGGAAATAATTCGCTCTACCAGAACAGCGGTCTTACCTGAACCGGCAGCTGCTGAAACCAGCACATTACAGTCTCTTGTATTAATCGCGCTCTTCTGCGCCGGTGTCCATTTTCTTTCCATTCTCATCAACCCCTTCCTTTATATTATTCCATAATACTTCATCATCGAATTTCTTTAATTTTCTATAATTGCAGCCTGGCAAATCCACAGAAAATCCGCACACTGCCCCATAAGGACATCTGTCACAGCTTGAAAACTGTCCGTCTTTATAAGGACTTCTCCTTATATCACCGCCTGCAATTCTGTCCGCAGTATGAACCGTCCTTGCATCAACAAATCTTCCAAGCATGTTAAACTGCTCTGTGTTCATCACCTTGCTTCTTCGTGAGTCAAATCCGCCGTCAGCCTTTCTGCTAACCGGAATATTAAGTGATGTACCCTCTGTATTGTCCATCTTCTCGGCAATATCCTTATCCGAATTAACCATTCCTTTAAGACGCAGTTCACCCTTAATCTTATCCTCTATCTCTTCTGCACTCTCTGTTGTCGCAGATACAATCGGATCACTTATGTTATAGTAGAACACTCCGGCAGGAATCACTTTTTTACCCGGACGCATCTTTGCCACAAGCTTCATTGCCGCTTCCATGTATACCATAAGCTGGATATCAATTCCGTAGTAGGTCTTTACTATGTTGAAATCCTTCTTTCCTGTCTTGTAATCAATAATTCTTACATATACATCTGTGCCATTTTCGCATATGTCAACGCGGTCAATCGTTCCGCTCATAAGCTGCTTCCTGTCTCCGTCTCCGACTTCCATATTGAACTTATGCTCGAATACAAATGGCACGAAATCACCACATTTTAACTGTTCACCCATCGCCCATACAGTGCGGTCTGCAAGATCTTCCATCCGCTTAATCATGAATGAATTACGGCTTGAATCCTTAAGGATACTGTTCTGGTATATGTCAGTAATTGCAGCGACACTTCTTTTTACCATCTCGCGGCGCTTCTCATCTGATATCAGATAGTACGACTCACCGTTTTTCTTGATTTCGTCGCACACCTCACGGATAACCGCATGCAGCACGACGCCAAAGTTTACTGGTGAAAATGTGAATTCTTCCCTTTCCTTTAAATCAACTCCATACCTTAAGTAATACCTCAGCGGACACTCTGCAAAGTTCTCAAAAGATGTGACGCTTCCGACAAGCCTGCCGCCAGTAAGTGAATCAATAATATCCTCATCTACATTTACAGCAATTTCAGTATTATCAAAGCTGTTAGCCGCCTGCGGTATTGTTACATAAGAATTCTGCTGTGCCGTGTCTTTGTAAGATAACTTAAGGCAATGTGAAAACATTTTTCTCATGCTTCTTATAATATATGAAGGCATCAGCGCCGCACCCTCGCTGTTTTTTACCGCATATGACATGTAAAGCTTCTCCGCACTCTTTGTCATAATAAGATACAAATAGAATCTCTGCGTAAATGCTTTCTCCCTCACGGAAGCTGACATAACTATTCCCTTATCCTCAAGATACTCCCTGTCGCTTTCTGACAGAACGCTTCTTGAATCAGCCTTCTTAGGTACATTGCCGTCATTAATTCCGACAAAGAACATGACCTTGATATTGTCAAGACGGGTTCTTTCTATATCTCCGATAACAACGCAGTCGTTGGTCTGCGGAATAAGTCCTATCTTAATCTCCTGAAATCCTGACGCGAGTATCTTGTTAAATTCTTTAATACCAACCTTCTCGCTTCCAAGAAGGGCATACATTTTATCTAATACTTCTATAACTTTCTTATATAACTGCGCATATTCATCACCAGTGTACTCGCTGTCATTAAGCACACTTACCTTCTGCTCCATATCTTCACGCACAAGAAATTCGTAAAGAGCCTTTACCATATCTGCAACATCAGATTCCTTTGACTTAAGCACTTCTTCCAATGGATCCAACATATCCGTTATCATTGTTCTTAGTGAATTAAGCTTCTCAAGGTCAGTATTATTGACTGTTCCCCTGAACTTTCTTATCCATGGTTCATGCCATTTTCCCCTGCCTCTGATTCCAACTGCAACACAGTAATTGTCTAACAGATCAATATCTTCGCGCTCCATTCCGCTCATTCCGGTTCTTAGGAATCCTAATATGCTGTCATAGCTGTAATTATTCTCTATTATTCCAAGTGCACCGTTAATTGCCGCAATGAATGGATTGTCCGTCACATGGCGCTTGTAATCTAAGAAATATGGTATATCGTTCTGCTTTAATATATTAGCCGCCAGTTTGCCGTAGCCATCCATGTCCGCAGTAACTATCGCAATCTCGTTATATCTGTATCCACACAGTCTTGTAAGTCTTATTATTTCTCCTGCTGCAAATGTTAATTCTTCCTTGGCAACAGCTCCCTCATATATAACTATGTTGTCAGTCTTCTGGTTAAATCTTCCCGAATTGTTTCTGAAAAGATTCTGTTCCAGGAAATCCAGTTCTTCTGAATTCTTAAATCTTGAATTAACATTTACAATTACATTCTTTCCCGGTACTGCTTTTCCTGCAATATACACAGGTTCAAGGACTTTCACATGTTCTTCATCGCATATCTTATAAAGCTTTGATACGCAGTCCTTACTCATGAAAAAAAGTTCTTCCCTGCCTCTTACTGAATTTTCACGCTCAGATGCATCAATTGTCAGGGAAACATATATCTTGGGACACATTGATAAAAGAATTGTCATTAAATTGTACTGAACCGGAGTAAAGCCTGTGAATCCGTCAAATACTATCTCGCAATTCTTTATTCTCTCTGACTCTGTAACCTTGCTGCATAATTTATCCAGTATTTCTTCTTTAGTTATATAATTCTTGTCTATGTACTCTGCAAATGCGTTATATACAAGTACTATATCATCAAGCTTATACTGAAGTGCTGCACTTCCCTCTGAATCACTGTATGCTGCACCTGCCGCATCCTGCATAACATCCGGCTTGATATCATACTGAAGCATTTCCGATATAACAGACTTCATCTCTGACACAAATCCTGTATTAGACAGATTACTTCCAAAATATTTTAATCTGTCCTTGTTCTGCTCTAAAACTCTTTTAATAATCAGATTCTTTCCTGTATCATCAAGGACTTCAAGATTATCCTCCCCCACTTCCTCAAATACTTTATACGCAAGCCTTTCAAAGCTCACAACATCTATATTAAGTATTCCTTTTCTTGGATGCATGGACACCAGTCTTTTCTGAATTGCCATAGTGTACTGCTCCGGCACAACAACTATATAATTCCTGTCAGGATTCTTCATTGACTCTTCAATTATATGCGTATACAGATAGTGCGATTTACCCGCACCTGAGCTTCCCAGAATTAATTGTAATGACATGTGTTACTCCCCTAATCTTTCTATAATAGACTTTACCATCATTTGCTTTACCATAATGCACTTTTTCATATCATGTCTCATCATGGTTCGAAATCAACCGCTTCATATTCCACCGTATCTGAATAGTCCCACCATTCTCCCTGATAGCCTGTAAATCCGTTATTTTCCATAGCATTCTGTAGAATCATCACATTTTTCACAGCCTCTTCATCTTCTATATCAGAATAATCTCTATCTGCTTTCAAAGAAAAATCATCAAATTCTGTCGGCATTGATATAACAGTTCCATCAGCAGCAACCATTGTAATATCCACTGTTCCTCCAAGATTATGCTTTTTCATTCCGTTAGCCGGATTTGCCACATAGTTAGGGTCCGGATATACTTCCCATAATTTCTGCTGTGCCTCAAACGGTCTGTATGCATCCCAAATCTTTAAGCTGTACCCCTGTTCTTTCAGTTCTTTCTGCACATTTGCAAGCTTCTTAACTGTTCCGTATCGAAGGTATGCGTCTGTGAAATCATATATTCTGACACCTGTAAAGTTATTGTCTGTTGCATACATCAATTCGACATATATATCCGGTATGTATTTATTTACAAGAACATATTCGTCATCTTCCGGTTCTTTTTCGGTTGTAATCTCCTGTGTTATAATTTCCTGTGCTGTCACTTCCTGTGATGCAGTCTCCTGTATGTTCGTCATCTCTTTTTCTGATACATCATCTGTTATGACATTTTTCTTTTGTCCACACGCTGTCATGCCTGCCGCTATAATCACTATTACTGCAAATGTTTTGATAAATTTACTGTTCATAATCATTCACCTCTTCATAAACCTACCATTTCATCATATTTAACAATTTAGTAGGTTTTTCAAGCTATGCATTAATTTAATGTGCCATTTTACACTATCCAATACATTTGTATTTAATATACCACATTTTAATCATAATCTCCCACTCCATACCATATATTTTGTAATAATGAATATGAAGGGCAGGTTTCTTTGTGATGAGTCAGACTAAAATTGTTGTTATTCCATTTAAAAAGCTCCTTATTGGAGCGGTTATCGCTGCTATTATAATAGCTTTTATTATATTCGCTGTTATCCGTCTTGGCAGCAATAGTTCTGATAATTCCAGGAATACTACTAAACCTAAGAGCAGCACTGTAAATGCTTCTGCTTCTTCTAATATTGAGACACCCCTTGATAATGCCGACGCTCCTAAATTCTGCCCCGGAGTATATACCGCCTCTATTCTGTTAGACGGCAACCCCGTTGATATCCAGGTCACAGTTGATTCCTCTAACATTAACAGCATTGAGCTTGTTAATCTTTCTGAATCAATCACAACTATGTACCCTAAGCTCACAACTTCATTTGATGAAGTTGCTGCTAAAGTCATGGAAGCCGGCACAACCAACATAACCTATGATTCAGCCAACAGATATACATATTCCGTCTTTATAGAAGCAATAAGCGCAGCCCTTAAAAAGGCTGCGCCATGATTAATATCTTATATTTTCTGTCTTGTACCCCACATGCCTGCTAAATCCGTCTGCCACTACTTAGAATAAGTCACAGCCTCACTATTCTCATCATAATCAAACATGCCATCATTCTTCTCTTCAAGTGCCTTGATGATGTGATATGTATATTCATTATATGGTGTATCAATTCCAAGTTCTTTTCCCATGCGCATCATTGCGCCGGAGAACATATCTATCTCTGTGTGTCTGCCAGCGTCAATATCCTGCAGTGTTGAATATCTTGCTGTTGGCGGAACAGTGCTTCCTCGGCTTGAGTTATCTGCACACTTGCTCATATCAATGCCTTTGGCAAGAGCTACTGCTTCAACCTCCTTACGTAATCCTTCGCTGATTGCTTTCATATGCTCACTGTCAGTATAACAGCCAACACCTGCTCCAATAATAGCCTGTGGAAGATTGTTACAGATATTAAGTCTGTACTTGCTCCATATCTCTTCTTTGATATGTTCAGTCACTCTGTAATTAAGTCCTGTTCCATCAAATAAATCTCTTATTGCCGCAACTCTCTCACTCCCAAATGGTGCAGTTTCCTCTCCATATATAATGCCTATTGTAGTCTCAGGATTGAACACATATTCCTTACCTTCGCGGTGTGACGCCACCTTTATAAGTGAATAAATAATATGTGATTTATCTATCTTGGTAGATATTATCTCTTCACTGTCAACACCATTCATAAGGCTCATGACAATTGTATTCTCACCGACGGCTTCCCTAATATCATCTAATGCACCTGCAAGTGCGCCGTATTTTAATGATACAACAAGAAGGTCAACACCTTTTGCTTCCTCTGGGGTCAATACCTCCGGGTGGTATGTCTTTCCATTAATCAGACAGCCTTCTGCCTTAAGTCTTTCCGCTCTTTCGCCCTTTGCAATAACGCTTAAACTTATATCCTTCTTTTCTGAAAGTCCCCATATAACATAAGAGCCTACTGCTCCTGCTCCAAGTACTGCCACTGAATGTATCTTCATATACATTTTCCTCTCAATCTTTGTAATTTCTTCAAATATATATACACTTCAATTCTTTCCGCGTCAAATGCTTTTATCTTCCTACAATATCGCCCTCTTCAAAATCGTAAGTCAGCTTCTTTCCATATGCCATGACATATGCAGCACATTTCTGCTCATAGTCTGTGTGCTGCATTCTTAAACTTGCTGTTCTTTCATCAAGCTGTCTGTCCGGATATATTACTGGCAGGACATGTACCCTGAATGTGTGCAAATGTGTACTTTTAACCTGCTGTTCAACAAACAGCGAAATCACCGGCACATTAAACTTTACCGCATACAGATATGCACCTCTTTTGCATGGGCGGGGCTTCCGATAATTAAACCACATTTCCTGCTCAGGATATATAAGCACAAGTTTGTTTTCTTCAAGTGCATTCTCAATCTGATTAGGAAACTCAGTCTCCATAAACCATTTCAGGCTGCTTACGGGCATTGTGTCGGCATATTTTTGCATATACCCGACAAAACCTTTCATTGCAAGGTTAGAATCTTGATTAACAATACTTATTCTTCTGAATCCAGCTTTTCTCATTGCAAACCTGACAATTGCAGGGTCTAACGGGCTGAAATGATTGCATGTTACAATCGCAGGACCTCTGATTCCAGAAAGATTCTCAAGTCCGTCAACTTGTGTTATAAGCCCCACCGCAGAAGTCCCGGCATGAAATATAGCTTCTGCAATATATTTCTTCACACAAAAACCATATGCTGTGCGGTAATCAATATAATGTCTTAGTAATGCTTCTTTATCTTCGCGTAACAGCTTAGGGTCTCCCGGCTCAACCTTTGAATTCAACTGATTAAGGCTTACAGCCGTCCTAATATTTTCATAGACCTGCTCCCTATCACCAATCATATCTCCTCCGACATAATTTATTTTGCAGCATCACTGCTATCCTTCACGAAACCACTATCCACAACAATTCTGCTTCCCACAACATCAGAAAACTTAACCCCATCACCGTCCGCAATATTCTCAGCCCTTGCAAGAAGCTTCTTTAAATTCTCACGGTCAGCTTTCCTTTCATTATCCCCATACTGCTTGCGCTGTTTAATCAGCAACGGATAAAATCCCGACTCCGCCGCATACTGCCAGAAATACTCCTCATACGGAATCTCGCTGTAATGCCACGGCTTGTCAAACAGGTTATAATGTATCAGCTTCGGTCTTGCTATATACTCCCCGCCCTTGTTAGGCATAACATTCCATTCCTTATCAAGAAAATATATTTCTTTTGCACACATAGCATTAATATAATCCTGGTCAGGTGCAACACTGTCAAAGTGATATTCAGCCATAAGCTTTAAGAATCTGTCTGCCAGATGAGCCTGTCTTATCTTATCAAGGTTCATAAGAAGCACTCCTGAATTGACATATTCATCCCGCTCTATTCCCACTACATTTTCAATGTAATGAGCCAGTATTGTATTCTTTCCTGCAAATGTATCTCTTACTGCACCAAACATTGCATCTCCCATATCAACTGAATAAAGCTTTGCAATGTCATCATTTATTACGGTATCAGAGTCAATATACACAGCTTTATTAAGTTCTGGAAAAAGCTCTGCAATAAATAACCTGAAATATATCGTCAGTGTAAACTCGCCTGAATAAAGCCTGTTTTCCTGCCTGTCAGTAACTGTCTGTCCAAAGCTTTCAGAATATTCGTACATTTTCTTTCTTATATCAACGAATTCAATATCTATGTTTTCATAATCCTTTATCACATTACGAAGCTGAATCATCGTAATATTCTTCACATTATCGCACATAACAATAATGCGGTAACGCTCATCACAAGCCACATGTACAGCCAGCGATTTAAGGCACACTGCCAGATATGGTGCGTACTGTTCATTAATTGAGAAAAACACAGGAATACGTGAAACTGCCATGTACTCTTCATGCTCCCTGTTATAAGAATCCAGAAGCTCATCATATTCATGAAGCCCAAGTATATTATGCATTTTATCAATCTCCCACGGCTTGACTGAAACAGTCCTTATCACCGGAAACACCCGGAAGGTAGTTGTAAAATGCTGAAAAACAGTGTTGTCATGCAGCCTCCTCTGGTCATTAAACTTTCGTCCGCACAGATTAACTCTTGTTGCAAATGTATTAACAGCCGTCTGGTCAGGCATAAACATTTCCTTTCTTATGCACTGTTCACGACATTTTTCCAGAAGCCTGTTCTGTCTTATCATCCTCATATTCATAAGCATTACTCCGGAATTAATGTAGCCATCACCGAAAAGCCATCTGCCATAATAATCAGAAACTCCCGCAATCTCTATGCCATCCATATTCTGATAATAAAAATCCCTAAAATCTTTTCTGCACAACACATCAGTATCCAGATAAAGAACTCTATCCTTAATATCTGTCTTATCAGCAAAAAGGCGCAGCATACAGCACGCAGTAAATCTGCTCTGCATATTTGCCTCCGGCAGCTCCTCAACAAAATATCTTGTAACATCAACAAGAAAGATATTTACTTTAATGTCCGATTTATTCAATTTTTCTTTCAGATATTTTGCAAATGCTTTATCAACCGGCTTGTAATTAATACCTTTTTCCCTGTAATCAACCGTGAGAATATATATATTTAACGGTTCATCCACATTTTTAATAAGAGACATTGAAGATAAAAGAATCCCCTTCTGCATTGGTTTATCACCACAATACAATATGTTCATAAATCCGTATCCTTTCTTAATTTATTAAATATGTCTGATTTATCCTCTCTGTATTGATTTTCCCCAGTTTCTTAAGTAAAATACATATAAGTTTTAAACGATAATTAAAGAATTGAGGAATGTTATGATATTTAAGATTTTCAAAAAAGATTTGAAAGGTCTTAGCAGGAATATTCTGGCTTTAGCCATTGCGCTTGGTCTGTGCCTTATTCCATCGCTTTACGCATGGTTTAACATATATTCCAACTGGGATCCTTACGCAAACACTGCGTCTGTCCAGATTGCTATTGTTTCTGAAGATGAAGGCTACTCTGAATCTGATGATTCCACTATCAATATGGGAGAACAGATTGTTGAACAGCTTCATTCGAATGATAAATTAGGCTGGCGTTTTCCGGAAACTAAAGATGAAGCCATGAATAAACTGAATGCCGGAAAGTACTATGCCGTTATCGTTGTTGGTGAGGACTTTTCACGAAGCCTGTATGACTTCCTTGACAATGGTCTTAATCCACCAACAGTTACATACTATGAGAATTCCAAGAAAAATGCTGTTGCTTCCAAGATTACAGATACAGGAAAAAGCACTCTTCAGAACACTATCAATTCCGAATTCATTGATGTGTGTGTTAAGACTATTATGCAGGGACTTAACGAAATAGCTGAAAATGATCCTTCAATTATTGAAAAGACAGTTAAGGATTTACAGAGTGTATCTGCCAATATTAATTCTTACGATACCATGATTGACATGTTTATTAAGAGTAATTCAGACCTGGCAGATAATCTTGCAAAGCTTCAGGAGGTTCTTCCACAGATTAAAGATGTTCTTACCGGAACAACTGATGTTGCTGATATTGCCAATAAATCTCTTGATAATGTCACAGATGATATTGCAAACCAGATTGATGCGCAGCTTAAAGCTATGAATGAATTAACTGACAGCGCACTTGATTCTCTTGATAAAGCTGTACAGCTTTCAATAACTGATGTCGGACAGGCTGGCGTTGAGCTTAGTAAAGCCAACAAACAGTTAAAGGAACTTATAGACCAGAATAAGGCTCTTGAAGATGCTATTGATTCCCTCAGCAAAGTAGATGGCATTGACCCGGCAGTTATCACTGCCCTAAAGTCAGCTCTAGCTTCTGTTAACGCTATGGAGAATATCGCATACAACCTTGTTCAGCAGTGTGCCGATATTCTTACTGATTCACCTGAAACACTTCAGGCAAAATACCAGTTAATCAAGTCTGTTGTTGAACAGTGCCGCACAGAGCTCCAGAAGAGCCAGACAATTATGCAGACTGTAATAAGAACTAATGTTAACCTTCTTAAGGCTTCCATTAAAAATGCCGTAAGCAGTCTGGCCGCTAATATAAGCAGTGCCGGAGACAATATTAATGGAATCTCGCAGATGCTTCTTGGAGTAAGTGATATATCAGTAAATATTAATACAACTCTAGAAAGCACAAAAACATTACTTGATTCTCTCAACAAAAGACTTGATACCATATCTGGTTCAGTAGGAGATATAAGTTCATCTTCTACATATAAATTGATAATGGATTTCATCAACTCAGACGCACAGTCAATAGCGTCATTCCTGTCAGAACCTGTACAGGTAGAAGAAATCTACGTCTATATGCAGACTAACTATGGAACAAGTGTTACACCTTTCTATACAACACTTGCTCTCTGGGTTGGAGGAATTGTTTTAGTTGCCCTTATGAAAGTAAAGGTTGACTATGAGGATGATGAATTCAAGGATGCCACAGAACACCAGAAATATATAGGCCGTGCATTACTCTTCCTTGCAATGGGACAGCTTCAGGCTCTTGTAGTTGTTCTTGGTGATTTGTACATTTTAAAAATTGACTGCACCCACCCATTCATGCTGTGGCTTGCAGCCGCTATAACAAGCTTTGTATTTACATTATTTATATATACACTTGTTCTTACATTTGGTGATTTGGGAAAAGCTATTGCTGTAGTTATGATTGTGTTACAGATTGCCGGTTCAGGCGGAACTTATCCTATAGAACTTCTTCCCGAATTCTTCCAGAATGTGTACCTTTACTTCCCATTCCCTTATGCAATCAATGCCATGAGGGAGGCAATAAGCGGATTATATCAGTGTGATTACGCTGTATTTCTTGTGAAATTATGCGCTTATGCTGTTATTTCCCTTATTCTGGGACTTGGAATCAGAAAGTCACTTCTTGAAGTACGCGAGTTCTTCGAACGCCGTATGAAAGAAACACATTTTATGTAAAGGAGAAATGAATTTATGCAAAATGATGATTTTAATATAGATGTTGTTATTGCGGAAATCACAGCATTTGCAGAAAATATGCACGCTAAGAACCAGCACAAGAAAAAGGTCTGCTTAAGATGTATGATGATAATTCCTTTAGTATTCATGGTGCTTATGTTTACCATGGATACAGCTAAGGTTGTTTATCTGCTTCTTTGGGTAATCTCACTTTTTATATTCTGTGCTTATCTTATAGTTATTGATTATATTGATGACAAGCTCGCAAGAAAGCTCAATGAGCTCAATATTGAGATTAAGGAAAAACAGGCTGATACTTCTCTTACAGACAGTATCAAAGCATTTTTAAGTGAGGTACAGTTATGAAAAATATATTTAAGATTATACGGGCTGACCTTCGCCACATAAAAACAAATGTAATTGCACTATGCGTAATTATCGGTCTTACCGTTATTCCTGCATTGTATTCGTGGTTTAATATCCTGTCAAACTGGGATCCATATGGACAGGCTTCCACAAGCAGGATTAAAGTTGCCGTTGTATCTGTTGACAAAGGTACTTCTCTTGAAGGAACGGAGCTTAATGTCGGTGACACCATAATTGATGCACTTAAAACTAATAACACTATTGGTTGGCAGTTTGTTGCTTCATCAGATGAAGCAATCGAAGGCGTATACAGCGGTGAGTATTATGCAGCCCTCGTTGTTCCAGAGAATTTTTCCAAGAATCTTATAAGCTTCTTAAGTGATTCCATGGAACATCCTCAGTTAAAATATTACTGTAACCAGAAAGCAAACGCTATTGCACCTAAGATAACAGACAAGGCTAAAACAGCAGTTCAGCAGCAGGTAAACCAGACATTTATAGATACAATTGTATCTACAATTGCCGGTACTGGCGACTCAGTTATCAAAGATGCAGATAAAGAAACCGGTTCTCTTATGGATGCAGTTATTAACAGACTTACATCCGCAAGGACTACACTTTCAACATACGATGTAATTCTTAACTCAATGCTTGCAATTACTGACCTTACATCATCAATAAGCAGCAGTTCAAACAGTGCTGCACCGCAAGTTTATACACAATTACAGTTACAGCAGAAGCAGTTAATAACCTTACAGGCACTTGTAAATGGTAATTCCGCTGAATCTTTAAATGAATTATCATCTGCTCTTTCAAACCAGATGTCCCAGATTCAAAGCATTATGAGTTCATTAACAGAGCTTTATTCTGACATGAACATGGATGTTGCAGACCTGTCTGCTGCAATTAAGCTTACATCGGGCTCACTCACTCAGACTAAAGAGCTTCTCAGTGACCTTAAGACAAAGCTTGATAATGCAATTAATACATTAAACACAATCACTGAACAGGATACATATGGTTTATTATCAGAGATGTTAAATGCAGATGCCAATACTTTGGGAGATTTTCTCTCTGCACCTGTAAATATAACAACAGAGCAGGTATATGCTGTTAAAAGCTATGGAACAAGCGCTTCACCATTCTACACAATACTTGCACTGTGGTTTGGTGGACTTATACTTGTTGCTATTATGCACACACCTGTGCATCCTGCTCCGGACATTCCAGCAGATGCAAAGAGATATGAAAAATTCTTCGGAAGGTATTTTATATTCTTTGCAGTAGGACAGCTTCAGGCACTGCTTATAACACTTGGAAATCTTCTCTACATAGGAATCCAGTGTTACCACCCATTCCTTTACTGGGTTGCATGTGCATTCTCAAGCTTCGTATTCACCTTCTTTATGTACAGCCTTACTGTTGCATTTGGAAATATCGGTGAAGCACTTGGAATTGTCCTGCTCGTTATACAGGTTGCCGGCTCAGGCGGTACATTCCCTATAGAAGTACTTCCTAACGCCTACCAGATAATATACCGATTCCTGCTCTTCCCATATTCAATGGATGCATTAAGAGAATGTATAGCAGGAATGTACAGATATGATTACATTAAGAATCTCGCATTTCTTTCTATATATATAGTTGTTTCGCTGATTATCGGATTGTTCTTACAGAAACCATTTGAGAAGCTGAATCATATGATTGAGAGAAGTAAGGAGAAGTCGGGGGTTATGTTGTAGGAAGTTGCTCCCCTAAAGCACGCCCAGCCGTGTATATATCTAAAATCAAAACCCGCTTCCGCTCGGACTC
>ENA-OPWH01000981-OPWH01000981.1-human-gut-metagenome-genome-assembly--contig:-NODE-981-length-19234-cov-4.655248_pt1 | contig 19234 bp, 19 predicted proteins | sample MGYA00241506_ERZ502004 | MGnify/ENA primary metagenome ERZ502004 (study PRJEB25962, sample SAMEA2043049) | human gut metagenome | biome: human gut; feature: human-associated habitat; material: faeces... | reverse complement strand
GCTTTAAGAGGGTAAATCTGATGCGGCTGCGATGAGGAGGTGTCCGTACCCGTGAGCTGTGCTTCGCGTTGCCAAAGAACCCCGGGCCGGGTGAACCCATGCGCTCTGTTTTCCCTTTGCTTTTGTGCCAAAAAAGCAGCAAATTCCGCGTCAACGAGACGGGGGTGGTATCACTACCCTCGGCGTGGGCCGCATGCTCCCAAAACCCTGCGCGGCCACGGGTCAGGAGGGCGTATTTTGCCGTTTTACGCGCTCCGCTCCCCCGCTGCCGGAGTGAATGCAGCGCCCAGCTTTTCGGCCTTCGTTTTCGCCTTCTGCCGCGCCGTAGCGAATTCTAATTCCGATAGCTGCCGTTCATGGAACAGGTCAATGGCATATCGGATCGGCAGGATGGTGTACCTGAGACAGCCGTTGCGCTTGAGACCGTCCTTGGTGATGATCTCCGTGCGCTCTGTGCGGATAAGACCATGTTCCTCCAGCGCGGCAACATACTTTGCCACGGTGTTGACCGAGATACCCAGCTTCCTTGCGATGGTGGGATAGCCGACAAGGCACTGGTAGGTTCATCGATCCTCAATGCGGAGCAGATAGGCGTAGATGTTGATCTCCATGTGGTGCAGTCCCAGATCAAAGACTGCGTTGGGAACGGGGAAAAAGTTTTTGATGGTGTCCTTCTTCACATAGGGCGTGTTCAGCATCCCGACGCCCCTTTCGTGTGTGCGGCAATCCATTTCCGCAGTTCCTCCTTCGGAACGACGATGCGCTTGCCGATCCGCAGAGAGGGAAAATCATCCTCCTGAATGAGTTCGTAAATGCTGGAGTCCGAGACTCCCATGAGATCCACCAGCTGCTTCACATTCAGCAGCAGGGGCAGTTCGTCATAGCTGGTATAAATGCTTTTCTTCAAATCGTATCCTCCTTGTAGCTTTGTTGGTAGAGCGTATTCATTTTTTAGTGATGGTGTAGGTCTGATCTCACCTCCCATGATTTTTCTCTGCTGTACGCCGCGCTCTTGCTCCGTTGGTGCGCTCTCCCTTTGCGGGCTCGTGGCGTCACTTCGCCCGGAGCGCCCGGGCTGCGGCGGCAGGTATTCACTTTTCAAGGTTCCGAAAATAACGGTTGACATATCCGCCTTAATGGATTAGACTTATTTTATAAAAGATGTTTTCTATGTCTACTTCTGAGCATACTATAACATGTCAATGCCCTATTGTCAAGTCTTAGTGAACGCAGTATATTTCATTAGTCTAATTTAAGGAGTGCACGTTATGCCAGACTATATTTTTAAAACCTACATTGACAGCGGCAGGGAGTACTACGAGTACACCGATGCGGCGGATAGAGAGCAGACCATAAAAAAAGACTTTCCGTTCCCGGAAAGTCTGATGGAGCTGCTGTATATGGATACGCAGGAGCTGGAAGCCACCACCAAGAAAATGGACAAAGCCTTGCTGGCTTTTTACCAGTCCGGCGCCAAGGATGACCTGCAGGTCGTAGCAGCAGGACTGAACGAGCTTGCATCCCGACACGTCTATTTTGAGCTGCTGCGGCTGGACTGGACAGAGCGGTTGAAAGCGGCGGAGCGCGTCACGCCCAAGGAGTACCTTCGGCTGCTGCCGCATAAAAAAATCAGCCACATTTACAGCAACATCGATACCATGCAGCGGCAGATCATCAGTTTAATCGCACATGCGCTGGACATGGACGGCAAGAAGAAATCCGTATCTGAAAAGATGGTAGCCTACTACAACGCCGAGGGCAACGACACGTTGTACACTTTCCAGTTCCAGCCACAGCCTGTCAACTTCGAGGTCATCGACAGGCGGATCTTTGCCGAGGTGCTATATCCCAAGGACATCTATGACCTCATCGACCACCATATACGGGAGTGCGTGAAGCGTGAGGTGAGGATGCGGGTATGCAAGAACTGCCTGCGCTACTTCGCTGTGACGGGCAAGGCCAGCACGGAGTACTGCGACCGGATCTGCGACAGCAAGGGCCGCACCTGCCGGGAGATCGGGGCCATCAACACATGGACGCAGCGCAAGCAGGGCGACGAGGTGTTCAAGGAATATCGCAGGGAGTACAAAAAGCGTTTCGCCCGCATCAATGCCGGCAGGCTGACCAAAAGTGCGTTCTACGCCTGGAGCGAGGAAGCCAGAAAGAAAAAAGAGGATTGCGACAACGGCACGATCACACCGGAGGATTTCTCCCGCTGGCTGAAGGAGTCGTGAGAAAGAGGTGCCGCTATTGGGTGGAGATGGTTCCGGAGATGCAGCCCTATCTTGCTTATGGTTCATTCTCCGCCCGCTTTTGCAGGAGGGACAAGCCCAAAAAGCAGAGTGCAGAGAAGGCGATGCCGCAAAGAATGTATGTCCAGTTAAAAAACAGCAGGTTGACTGCGTACCGCATGGGCATCCGTGTAAAGAGTACCGCATACGGTTCGACCCTTCCGATCGCCTCCATGACCGCCGTGACACGGAACGGACTGATCCCGCATAGATACGCTCCGAGGAAATACAGCGTCAGCTTCTCAACAATAGCCGGGAGCAGAATACCAAGCGCGTAAAACAGCGGTTCCCGATTCTTGCAGCACCTCCATAGATACAGTGCCCCAAAGCAGTACGGCAGCAGCGCAAGGCAGGCTCCCTGCGCAGTCAGGTGCAGCTGCAGCCCGAATACAAGAAAGACCATACGGATCAAAAGGTATCCGCCGAGAATGATCAGCCAGCAGATCAGCAGGGATTTCAAGTTGAGTTTCCCATGTGCGGTTGCTTCATTGTTGTGCATATTCTTTTCCTCCTTACAGATTCTCGTTTTTCAAGGCGTCGATGGGATTGTCCTTTTTCACTTTCCTCATTGCGTACATTATGGTGGCGAATACGACCAGAAACACGCTCAGTACGGCGATGCCGATGGCTGCCCACGGCAGATGGAAGGAGGTTTCATAGGCCGTTGTGACTGCGCGGTAGATGAGATATGTAATGCCGCAGGACACCGGCAAGCCGAGAAGCAGCGCCTTGGAGCCGTACAGCAGGCACTCGTAGTTCATCATCCTGCGGAAGCCCTTTTGCGTCATGCCCACCGATTTCAGCATGGCAAACTCCCGGCGGCGCAGGCTGATATTCGTGGAGATCGTATTGAACACATTGGCCGCGGCAATCAGGGAGATCAGCACGATAAAGCCGTAGGCGAATACCCGGATAATGGTTACGACATTCCGGTTTGTCTCGGCGTTTGCGGCATAGTCGAAGAGCTGCCGGCTGCTGAGACCGTTTTCCGTCAGCACGGTCGCCAGATTTTCAAAGCTCGCGGTGTGATTGCTCGATGTGAGGAAATACTCTGTATTACGGAATTGATTCAGCGCCGCCTCGGGAACCACGCTCTCCAGCATGCTGTACGGATAGATCATATTGATGGCCACCGGCGTGCTGCGGCTGACAAAGAACGGAGCCTCCTCAATGGTTTTTTCGGACCGCAGCGTGTATTTTGCAAAGGATTCCTCATAGGGCAGCTCGATGATGTCGTTCTCGTTGTCTCTGTTTTGATAGAGGACGACCTTATTGCCATTCTCATCGATCCGGCTGTCTTTTCTGTAATATCCGTCGATCTCTACATAGTAAAGACCCTCAATCACGCACCCATCGCCCTGGAGCGTGTCCAGCGTGACATACTTCTCAAGCCGGCGGTCAAACTCAATATTACGGTCAAGCGCGATGCCCAGGGGGTTGCCCCGGTCATAGTAATCCGCTTCCTTCAGGTTGTACTTTTCCAGTAACCTGTTGAACTCGGCGTCCGCAACGAAGTACAGATAACCGGAGATGCTGAGTTCCTTCGGCGCTGCGTCCTCACGCTCCATGCCGAAGTCGGCAAAACGGTCGGCAAACATTGCCGTGACATATTCGAGGGAGATATCGCCCTGCAAAAACTGTTTCTTGGTATAGGTACCTCCGGTGACATTCTGATCGGAGAAAAGCAGCTCCAGAAGCGCATCGGGCGTCATGGCGGAGGAAGCGTCTGACTCCGCCGCGTAGATCAGGTCGAATTGATCGGAGGCCAGCCCTCCCTCGGCGGATTCCATCATGTAGTCGGTGAAGGCCGCCGCAGAAACAAAGAGGACGATGCTCATAAAGAGGCTGACGACGGTGGTTCTGTATTTTTTCCGGTTGCGCTTATAGTGCTTGCCGGCAAGGACGCCGGGAAGTCCGAACAGCTTGTAGGCGAGCTTCGAGGTTCGGACGGGTCTGCCGCTTACCTTGATGTCCATGCTCTGGCGGATCGCCTCCACGGCGGAAACTCCGGTTGCCCTTTTTGTGGGAATCCATGCCGAGATCAGAACCGTGACAAGTGCAATGACCGCAGCAATGACGACAGCCTGCCACGAAACACAGAGCCGCATGGGAATGTCCACACGGACAATGGAGAAAAATTTATCTCCGATCAGGAGGAGCGTTATGCCGATACCGCCGATACCCACCAGAATGCCCAGTGGGATGCCGACGATGCTGACCGCCAGCGCCTCAAACAGCACCATTCTTCGAAGCTGCTTTCTGGTTGCGCCCACCGAGGACAGCAGGCCGAATTGCCTTGTCCGCTCCGAAACAGAAATGGAGAATGCGTTATAGATGAGCGATACAGAGCCGAACACGATCAGCGCGATGATGATGGCGGCAAGACTGTAAAACGCGGTAAGGAAGGAATCGAACGGAGCCGTGCCGGAATACAGCAGGACCTTTGTATTGTAGGCATAGCGATACTCTTGCGTATAGCCCATTTCCTTCATGAAGTCATACACCCCGGCGGGCTTGTGCAGCTTGAAATAACAATAAATCGGAGTCTGATCGGCGGATTTGGTGTCCGCTGCCGTAAGCGCTGTGTACCCGGGCGCGGAATAGTCCTCAAAGGTAGGCCTTTCATAGATACCGACCACCGTATAGGTTCTCGGTTCGGTGTTTTCGAGCCTTTCGCCGCTCATAATCTCCACCTGCGTTTCGCTGTCATAGGTGTATACGGGCGTGTCCTGTCCCAGCCTCTGGCCGTCAAGCGTCCTGTCACCCACATCAAGCGTGACGGTGTCGCCGAGCGTATAATTCACCTTGCCGTTTGATGTCAGGTGCTCCGGCAGAATAATTTCCGTGGAATCCTTCGGCAGTGTACCTAAAATGAGATGCACCGGCATTGTCTTAAAATAGCCGGAGGCCACATCGCCGCCAAGCACATACAGATAGGGCTTGCGCTCGTTGGCGCTGTCGATCTTCGCGTAACCCAGAACCTGCGCGTAGGCTGCGGAGGAAACCCTGTCGGAATCGCGGATGTCCTCATAGTCCTTATATGCGGCGTCATAAACCGCTCCGTACCAGTCCCCGTCGATGTGGATCGCACAACGCAGCACGAAATTCTGCATACTGGAGACAAGGGTCGTGGACGCGCAGATCATCGCCGCCGAGAGCATAATGCCGATGATCGTGACGATGGTTCTCGTCCTGTTTTTCTTCAGGCTCTCTAAGGTTACCTTGTTGAAAACATTCATCTGCGGATCACCTCGTCTCTGGTGATTTTCCCGTCCTCAATGGAAAGGATTCGATCCGCCTGCAGCGCGATGCTCTCGTCGTGGGTGATGACAAGGAGGGTCTGCCCGTATTTTTCGTTGGAGACCTTCAGCAGCTCCACGATCTCCCGGCTGCTTTTGGAGTCAAGATTTCCGGTGGGCTCATCGGCAAGCACCACCGCGGGCGCGTTCATCAGCGCCCGACCGATGGACACCCGCTGCTGCTGGCCGCCGGAGAGCTGATTCGGCAGGTGGTTCTCCCGGCCGGTAAGCTTCAGAGTGGTCATCAGCTCAGCCAGTCGATTTTGATTGACCTTCTGCCCGTCCATAAGCACGGGGAGCGTGATATTTTCCGTTACATTGAGCACCGGAATGAGATTGTAAAACTGATAGATCAGTCCCACCTGACGGCGGCGGAAGATGGCAAGCTGTTCCTCGTCCTGCGCGTACACATCCTTGCCGTCCATAAATACCTTGCCGCCCGTAGGCCGGTCTACGCCGCCGAGGATGTGAAGCAGTGTGGATTTGCCCGAGCCGGAGGGGCCGATCACGGCGACAAACGCTCCCTTCTCCACCGAAAAGGAAACGCCGTCCAGTGCCCGCACCTCGTTCTCGCCCTTGCCATATACCTTTGTCAGGTTTTCCACTCTCAAAATCTCCATATCGGGATACTCCTTTCGCTTTTTACACCCTCATTCTATTTTGTCAAGGTGACACAGCGGTGACTTTCGGGTGACGGATCCGTCACTTAGTAAAAAAGGGAGCCGCCGGTCAGACGGTTCCCTTATAAAAGCGGATGGTGAACATGGCTCCTACGGGCTTGCGGTTCTCTGCCTTTACGGTTCCCCCTTGCCCAGCTATAATCATGCGTGATAAGGCAAGCCCGATCCCAAAGCTTTTGCCGTTGGAATCCTTGCCCTTATAGAAGCGTTCAAAGATGTGGGGCAGATCCTCCGGAGAAATGCCCGTGCCGTTGTCTTTAATTATAATTTCGGAAAACAGGGCGTTTTCGGTTGCGTCGATCTCAATCCTGCCCCCCTCTGGGGTGTGCTCCATGCAGTTCTTCACAATATTGCCGATGGCTTCGCTCGTCCACGAGAGATCTCCCCGGAAAGCGCCGTCCGCATGGATGAGCAGCGCCTGCCCGCGCAGCTCCATGGGAATGAGCAGGGTCACACAGGACTTTTTGAGCAGCTCCTCCAGACTGACCTGCTCCTGCTTGAACTGCACCGTGCCGGCGTCCAGCCGTGAGATCTTCAGAAGTGTGGTGATCAGCCAGTCGATGCGGGAGAGCAGCTCGTAGAGCTCATGGATAAGCTGCTGCCTGCGCGCGTCGGTCAGCTTCGGCTCCGACAGCAGTCCAATCAGCAGATTGATAGAGGTCAGGGGCGTGCGGATCTGGTGAGAGATGTCCGCGATGGAATCGGCAAGGTGCGCCTTTTCCCTTGTCAGCGTTTGCTGCTGCTCACGCAGGCGTATGGTCATCTTATAGATCTCACTGTGGAGGATGCTCAGCTCGCCCTCCGAATAGCTGTCAAAATCGATCGAACTGTCGCCGTGCAGAACCTGATTGATATCATCCGCAAGGGAAGAAATCCTCTGATACCTCTTATAAGTGCTGATGCAGAAGACCAGCATAAGGAGCAGAGAAAGCCCTGCGGCTGTCAGTCCGGCGCGAATGTCGAAGAAAAAGCAGACGGCGCAGGCGGCTGCGGAGAGCAGCATCTGCCACAGCAGTGCCTTTCGCACCTCTTTGTTTTTCAGCAGCTTGATCATGCGTCCACCTTATATCCTGTCCCGCGAACCGTCAGAATGATCTTCGGGTCGGCAGGGTCGTCCTCAATCTTCTCCCGCAGCCGCTTGATGTACACCGTCAGCGTATTGTCATTGACATACTCGCCGGCAACATCCCAGATGGCGTCAAGAAGCCGCTCACGGGTAAGCACGATTCCCCGATTGTTGATGAAAAACAGCAGAAGCCGGTATTCCAGTGCTGAGAGGAACAGATCCCTGCTGTTCTTCATCGCCGTGCCCTTTTCGGTGTCCACCACCACATCACCGAGCTTCACCGTTTTGCCCATGCTGCCGGTGAGTCGGAGCACATTTCGGATGCGGGAGATAAGCTCTCGCGGGCGAAACGGCTTTGGAATGTAATCGTCGGCGCCCAGATCGAAGCCCGTAACGGTGCTGAACTCGTCGCCGGACGCGGTAAGGAAAATAACAGGCAAGTCAAATTCCGATTTGATCGCTCTGCACGCCGCGAAGCCATTGCCCTCCGCCAGAGACACATCCAACAGCACAAGATCCACCTTTTCCTCCGCAAGCAGCTTCATGGCCGCCGTCTGCCCGGATACACTTCGCACAAGATATCCTTCACTGTTCAGATATTCGCTCAGGCTCGCAACGATAATTTTATCGTCTTCTACCAATAGTATCTTTATCATAGTCAGTCCTTTATTCTGATTGCCGCAGGATCACAACCACTTCCCGATGAAGCCATATTCCACACGGTTGCCATCGTCCCATTCTGCAATCACACGGTAAACAAAGCTGCCGCTTTTCAGATCGAACGCACATCCTCCGTCATACGGAAGAATGTCTGTGATTGTCTCAACCTCGCCGCCGTTTTGGGGGACGCATTGTATCCGCACTGTATCCGGCTGCACCTCGAAATATAACCGGATCTCGCTTGACTTTCTGTGGGAAACCAGTCCCTCGGCGGCTGCCGTGATCTCCGGCAGAGAGGACTCTTCGCCGATCGCAGGCCCGCATCCAATGATGGAGCTCATGGTTTCATCCTCATTCGGTTCCGGGGACTGCCAGTAGAAGGCACAGGGGGAAGCCGTGATTTCATCTGTTTCACCCATTGACCCAGACATGGCATTCACCTGAAGCTCCGGTATGGTGATTGGGTCGGAGGGCTGTGCCTCCTTATACGGCAGATTCAATTTTACTTCAAACTCTACCCAGTTTGCCATCGGCTCGGAATACTCCGTGCCCTCCTCGTACCGGAACTCCGTCTGCAAGCGGTATCGTTCCCCGGCTATCAGGTTATACGGAGACGTCAGGTCATAGGAGAGCTCATTGTCACTGCCGCTGGGAATGCTGTACCCGATGTCGTGATAATAAACCTGCCGTGCGGGCGTGACCTTTTGCCATACACCGTCCTTCATTTGATACAGCTCAAACGCCTGCCCGTAGGCAATCGTCTTGCCGGAATCGTTTTTCCAGCGCAGGTCGAGCCGGAGATTCACGCTCCCGCCGCCAATGCGCATAACCTCAAAGCCTACTCCCTCGGCATCGCTTCCCGCGTCAAGAACGCGAAGCAGCTCGTTCTCCGGAAATTGTGGCTCCGGCTGCTTCTCGCAGCGATAATATGTCACCGCCGCAAACGCACACGCGGCAATGGCAATCAGCGCAAGAATGACCACCCATATCACGGAAACCTTTCGTTTCATCATGGTGCACCTTCCTTTCTATCTTTTTGTTCTCTTTTTCCTGCGGCTTAGCAGAAACACGGCTAGGCCAACGGCGGCAAGCACTGCCGTCAGTACAATGATAAACTCCGTCGGCATAATGTACAAGCTCGACCACTTCGGGGGCTGAGGGGTCTCCGATTCGGAAAGCGTAAAGGTCAGCTCGCTTTCCGGCAGACCCGGCAGGGTCAGCGCATACCCACCGTCCGTCTTTGTAAAGCCGTCAATACCGCTTTCCGTCATGTAATAGGGCGTTTTTACCACAACTTCCAATTCTCCGAACTGCGCCCAGGTTTTTGCCGGGGAAAGCAGATAGGTATACGAATGGAGGCTCGGTGTATAGCCCGCATCAATGGCGGGATACAACGGCGCTGTCACTGCGTTTTTCAATGTCTGCCCCGGCTCCAGTGTGAGGGTGTACTCATACCATCGCATCAGTGAAAGATCTCCCTCTTCGATCTGGATCAGACCGCTTCCCCATGTTTCGGAACTGAGCCGCAGAAGCTCGACCTGAGCATTGTACCAGTCAGACTCCAGAATGCTGGAGTTCTCGTCATAGCCACGGAGAGCATAGTCCTTGAAGGTCATCTCGGAAATCTCCGGCGACACTGTGCCTTCGATAACCTTTTCGCAGCTGCCGTTTTCATACAGCGTCCATACAAGCCCCTCCTTTGGAAACTCGCCGAAGATATACACCGTGATCGTATCGCCGTTTTGTACCCAGCAGGAAGCTTGCACCCCCTCCTTCAGCCGCGCTCCGCCGGTTTGCTCCTCGCACAGTACCCGCGTTTTTGTGCTGTCTGCATTTATGACAAATGCGGCGGTCGCCGCGCCGTATTCCTTATCTATGCCCGTGACGGAATACCTCTGCACCCAGACCGGCAGATCGGGATTGAAAAAGCTGTCGGAGATATAGCTGTCCGCCAGCTTCGGCAGATCCTCGTCAAGGGAAAAAGTTGTGCGCCGTGCCTTCAAGGTGTGCCGAACGGTCGCCTCTACTGGGTTTCCATCCAGCGTAACGCCGTATTTTAGGGTATCGGAAACATCGACCGGCCGACCCGTTGCACGGTCATAGATGTATTCTCCGTAATGTGGAAGATTACCGAACGGGAAAACCAGCGTGGCCGTGACCGCATAGTTGGCGGGATTGCGGAAGATATATTCTGCCGTGACTTTCCCGGTATAGGCGAGGAAACTGTCCGTATCCGGATAATACTGTTCTGGAAATTCCTGCACATCGAAGGTCAAAAGCTCTTTGTCCACCACAATGGGGCAATCCTCTCCCGTCACGACCGCGCCCGTGCCGTCCGTGCCGCGCCAATGCCGCTGGGCGGAATTGGCATAGGCGGGTTGTATACAAACTCCTGCCAGCAGCAGGATCAACAGAACTCCCACAGTTATTTTCTTTTTCACATGCACCGCCTCCTTGCTTACAGACTGCCGCTTGAGTCTAAACTACTTCTGAATGTCCGTGACTGCGCCGATGAATATGGGCAGCTCGGCGGCATTATCGATGATGGCATAGACGAACGGCCGGTCGAGGATAACACGGCGCCTATCTTCCCAATCCCCTGCGGCAGGCGTCTCAATCGCGGTTGCCGCGCCCGCCTTTGTGCCCTTTTCATCCACGGCGATATATGCCTTGTGGAGCACACAGCTGATATAAATGTTTCCGTCGGACGAGTGTCCGAGGCCGGAAAAATCCGCAAGCTCTGCGTCAAACGGTACGGTCATGCCGAGGGCTTTCAGCGCATCGCTCATTTCGATGCCGTAGTCATAAGAGAACTTCGGCATGGCTGCCTCCACAGGACCTTCCTTCGCATTTTTTACTGTGGTGAGAAAGCCCTCGCCGGTCAGGGAAGCGGTGTAATCATCCAGCGCAACCCCCTCATTCGGAAGGAGCGCGGCGAAGCTGTAGCCGTTCTTATAGGGCTTGAGAAATCCGGTCGCTTTCCCATCGTCCAGATAAAGGCTCTCATTCGAGTACATCATGGAGACGGTTCTCTTTGCGCCATCGATAGCAGTAAAGGTTCCGTCTCTCACCTCATGCTTGTGGTAGATATTCTGCCACTCCGCATCGAACAGCACGGTATTGACAAGATACATAACGGCATAGGGATCCATCTGGTCAACGATCTTATCAATCACACCATCGGTATTCTCCTTGACCCAGTTATTGATATCCCTCAGCGTTTTTTCATCAAAGGCAGACTTGTAGGCCGCGGCACCGTAGTAGTCAGCGTTTCTTTGCAGGAAATCCTCTTCCACCGTAAAGCCGCTGTCCTTGAACCAGATGGAATTGGCCAGCGTCAGCTTTGCCTTTTCCACAGAGGGCAGGCCGCCGACATAGGCATGGAGATATTTGTTGAGCGTATCGATCGGGATATCCCCGCCCAGCAGAACTTCCATCTGCGCAAGGGTCTCGCCCTTGGCGCCGTTTGCGGTCATGGAAAGCGCCAGCATGACCGACAGCGGCGAGATCAGGCTGTTTTTTCCCTCCTCCCGCGTGTTCTGGAACAGGCGGACGGCGAAGTCTGCCGCTCCGTTTTTGAAGGCGTCATCCGCCGCCCTTCCGGAAGTCTTCTCCGGCGTGATGCCCTTCATCAGGTCATCCGCCTGCACCTTTGCGGCGCAGCCGGTCAGCCTCAGCAGCCCCGTTGCTAACAACGACAGGCAAAGGAATATAGCAATCCATTGTTTTTTCATTCTAAGCACCTCTTTCCGTTTCATTTGTGAAATTTATTCGCCCGATTTCTCGGCTCTGATCGGGGTGAAAGTTCAAATCTTCCCATCGCTGATTTCGATCTTTCTTCCGCACAGATCGGCGTACCGCTGCTCATGCGTCACCAGCAGCACGGTGTTTCCACGGCGGTTGACGGCGAGCAGCAGCTCCATGATCTCGTCCGCCGCCTTCTTATCGAGATTTCCGGTGGGCTCGTCGGCAAGGAGGATCACCGGGTCGTTGATCAGGGCGCGGGCGATGGCCACGCGCTGTCTCTGTCCGCCGGACAGCTCACTCGGCAGGTGCTTTAGGCGGTTCTCAATGCCCAAAAAGCCCGCCAACTCCCGCAGCTTCGTCTTATCCGGCTTTTTGCCGTCCAGCAGCAGCGGCATGATGATGTTCTCCTCCGCCGTCAGGATGGGGATCAGGTTGAAGTCCTGAAAGATATAGCCGAGCTTCCGTCTGCGAATTCCGGAAAGCGTCTCGTCATCGGCTGAGCAGACGTCCACACCGCCTACCTCCACGCTGCCGGAGGTGGGATGCTCAATACCGCCGATCAGGTTCAGAAGGGTGGTCTTGCCGGAGCCGGATTGCCCCACAATGGCGACCATTTCACCCGGCGCAACGGTGAAGCTGACATGGTCCACGGCGTAGATATCCTCATCGCCCTGCCGGAACACCTTGGTCAAATTTTTTACTGTAACTGCATTCATCGGAAAATCTCCTTTCTGCATGGTCATAGCGGACGTAATACGCGCTTGAGCGAGCGGTGTACGGGATGCCAGTAGGTAAACAGCAGCAGCACTGACAGAGCCGCGTATACTGCGACCATCCCGCCGTCAAGGTGCAGCGGGGCTTTCTGCCACACGCACAGCAGCGCCGTCAGCGGAAGGCTGATCAGAAACGGCGCGGCAACGGCAGCGGCGGCGGAGATCCCGTCCTGCCGGATATAGGAGCGGTACAGCGTCCGCTTTGACGCGCCCATCCTGTGAAGGGATCGGATCAGCGGTCGGCTGCCCTCGATGTAGTCGCAGAGCCGGACATAGAGGATCAGCAGGACAAACAGAAACAGCGCCGCAAAGATGTACCCCAGCAGCAGATACACGCCGGAGGACATCTCCCGCAGGAAGTCCGCCCCCGACTGACGGTTGGTGACAGCATACTCCGCGCCTGCAAAGTGCGCCCGCAAGGCGGTCTCCACCTGCGCGTTCGTGGCAGGGTCGGTCAGGGCGATCTCGATGCCGGTTGCCGGCTCTGAGGCGATGATGTCCGCATACAGCTCATCGCTCACATAGATATCCAGCGCCCATCCGGACGGCTTCGTGTCCGCCAGCGCAGCCACCGTCAGCACGGTCACATCCTCCGGTGCGGGCTGCTTGATCCTCCCGTTTCCATCGTAATACGCTTCCGACCGGCAAAGCCGCAGTACATCCCCGACGCCGCGTTCCGCCTTGCGGCTGACGGCGATCTCATACTTGGAAAGCGTCTGAGACGCCGCGCCAAGACCGCTGTACGGTCGAATGCGCAGCGGCGTCTCCACCTCCTCCGGGGACTCCGGCAGCAGGATGTAACCGTCCGGCTCATATACGGGACGCGTCTGCTTCACACCCACCAGAGAGGAAACATACGCCATGTCCTCCGCCGAAAAGCCTTCTCCGTCATGGGAGGAACGGGAAACCTTCAACCCCCATTCCTCCTCCGCGCCCGTGACCTGCAAGGCAACAGTGAGGATGTTGAACAGAAGCAGAAAAACCGCCATGACGGGAACGGAAACGGCAAGGCAGGAACGGAGGCTGCGGTTCGTGCGGCTGCGCCACAGGCCGCAGAGGGTTGCCGCCGGGGTGAAACGCCGCCGGAGGGGCTTTCGTCCGCGCTTGACCTTCGACATATTTTCCACATCGTTCAGCAGCACCCGCGCAGGCTCGCGGCTGTATCGGTGCAGGGTCATGCCCAGCGACAGTCCAAGTGTAACGAAGAAAATCGCCAGATGGAGCAGAACATTCATTGGCTCCACATGAAAGATCAGCCACGCAAGGCTGTCGTGGCGGATCTCAAGAAACGCCGTGAACAGTGTTTTCAGCGATACGACGGAAAGAACCACGGCGCAGGCTGCCGCCAGCAGGAACACCGCCGCAAGCTCTGCGGCAAACAGGGCGCTGATCTGACGGCGGCCGGCTCCGCAGGTGCGGAGCGTCCCAATGTCAGAGGAAAAGCGCTTCAGGTGACTTCGGTAAGCGGAACGCACCACCGATACCGAGAGCAGAATGACCAGCATATTGACGAGCAGAAGGCTTCGCTGCCCCGAAAGATGGGACGGATCGGTGGAGATCCCGTGGGCGTATTCATAGCTGAACGCAGTCGGGAGCAGGGCTTCGTTGCCAGACGCTTCCATTCGCTTGCGGATCTCGTTCTCAAAAACGGTCACGCTTTCCGAATTTCTCCATTCATCGTCTGACAGAATATGCAGATAGATGGTGCCGTCACGATAAACGGGCGCGGACAGTCCGCGGATACCCTCAAAATATGGCACGTCCACTTCCGTTGCGTTCCCAATGTGATAGGTTTCACCTGCGGAACGGGTAAGAAGATATTGCCGCGTGCCCCAGGCATTGCTGTCACGATAGATGCAGATCAGCAGCGGCAGTAGAAACGCGCAGGTCAGTACCGCAAACAGCACCGCATGACGGCGGGGACTGCGCGTGAATGAGCGTTTCATATAGAGCAGATAGGTCATAAATAAGCCTCCTGTTCAACATGGTTTATAAAATGGCGGCAGGGCAGCGACCTTGCTGCGCAAAGCCACTGCCCTGTGTATATGGCCTGTGGGCTTTGCGGTATCAATCGCGCCTACGGGTCGATGATTTATGTATCAAGTTTCCTTTTTATATGTCCCTATGTGGCTCCGTAATTGTCGCCACCACCTCCCGCAGTTCCTCACTGAACTCGTCGAGATCGCCGAGTGTGATAACTCCCTCATTGATCATACGGCAGATAATTGGAAGAGGATCCGATCCTCTCATGGAGATCTGCACGCCGGCACAGCGTCTATCCTCACGGATACGCTTGCATAACTTCCAAAACTTATCAGCTTCGGAACCGTCTCCACGCAACAATTCGATATATTCCTTGTTCAGCCTCCCGATATAAGCCTCCTGCCATCCGGCAATCTTGTTTCGGAACAGAAGCCAATCCCGTTTAGAACTCCAATTGGATTGCATGCTTTTGCCTCCCCTCCTTGAGCTTTATCAATCATCCTGATTTCTTTCAAATTCACGGAACAGAAAGCGAAAATGCTGCTGTGCCGCACCATACACATCAATATTCGGATATTCCCTTTTCGCCGTCTCATGTTTTACATCGCGGCGCATATCTATTCTTATTATATAGTAAAAAGTGCATCAAGTAAAAACAATCTGCAAATTTTAAGGAGTTTTTAATATTTAGAGCTCCTGTTTTTCACTGCATTCGCTCTCCTTAATAGCTTTAGGGTTATTGTATGGTATGGAGGCGTTCTTTTCACGCCACCCGCCTTTTCTCCAGCTTCGCTCTTCCCGGAAGATCTCACGCCGTGCCGGCTGTTTTCTTTGATTATTGCATCCCACCTCATGGGGTGGCCTCGGCGCGATTTCGTGTTGTTCCCCGAGTGGAAAAGCGGGATGCCGAGAATACCGCAAAGCCCCGCTGGAATTGCTCCGGCGAGGCTTTGCCTTTGACCACATAAAATGCCACACAGGCAGGCGTGGAACACATGGGGGATGCGGGTGAAAAGGTGTTAGGAAAGGAATTAAAATCGAGAGAAACTCACTAAAAATGGCTAAAAAGCATAGAAAAAATGTCGCGGCAGCTCTTTGTCTATTGCGGCGCAGGATTTGAACTGCCTTACGCTTTCAGCTTATACAGGCGATTGCCTTGGTCGCTCTCCGCAACGACGACACCCTCCTCGGCAAGCTGCTGCAAGAGGGATTCCGTGCGGCTCAGGGTGGTGCCCAAGGATTTGGAGAGCGCAAACAGGTCGCTGGTGGGGTGGTCTGTGAGATGGTCAATGAGCAGTTGGCGCTGGGAGAATGCACCCAGAGGGACTTGCTTTCCGGCGGTTGCGTTTTCTGCGCCGCCGTGACCTGTCATATACAGCGTAAGGGAGACGCGATCCGGGGCGCTGCGCTCCGTAAAAACCGGCTCTGGCCAGCCCTGGGCTTTCCAAATGCGGTACAGATTAGGGATGCCGCCGCCGGTATATTCGCCTACATCTACGAGGTGAAACATCCGGGCCATTGCGGCGTTTCGCGGGTCAGATACGCCGCCATTTTTGGCGGCGTCCAAAGGTACACGGAAGCTGCCGGGGTTGGAGAGCGTGATTTCCTGATAGCCCTTGCTGACAGCAATGCCGCCGCTGCCATGATAGTCCGCGTTGACAAGGCAGTTGGCCAGCACCTCACGCAGGACTTGGCGGACGGGTGCATCGTCCACCCGATGACCGTTTTCCAGCAGGAAAGGCGTTTTCACATCCTGCTGCAGCTTGTTGTAAGCCCAGTAGTAGAATTCGTAGACATTGCCGTTCCAAGGGGTTTCTTCCCAATTGCCTTTCACATCAAGCTGCTCACGGTAGGTTATGGCATAATCAGGGTATTCGCAGAGGATGTCTTGGTGATTGCCAAACATCAGCAGCCCGGCCAAAGTCGGGTGCAGCGAACCGTCGGCATCGCCTATGGCGCCGATTTTTTGCAGAAACGCTTCGTCGCCCAAGCGTTCCCACATATGTCCGGGGCGGTACAGCTTCATTCTTTGCCGGAAGCTGCGTATGCTCTCGGAGTTGAGCGCATTGAGGCCCATTCCGCGTATCAGACACATGTCCTGCGACTGGATGGCCGCGTCACGCGCCATAGCCTGATACTCCTCGTATGTACAGCGGTAATCGCCCTCGCCGCTTCGGCGATAGGTGTTGCGGGTGTCGTTGTCCACATACACGGGCTTGTAGGCTCGGTCCGCACGGGGGACTTTGATAACGACGATGTGATCGCCGCCGACTTCTTCCACATACACATCTTTTTCGGCCAGGATATTGACACTAACTTTCATGGGATCGTTGATGATGTGCCAAAACTCACGGATCAAGCCATCGGGATCGGGCAGGTCTACGGAATCGAAGGTCTTGTCCGCCGTCTCAATAACGCCCAGCAGGATGACGCCGCCCAGCGTGTTAGCGAAGGCGGAATAGGTCTCCCAAATGCTCTTGGGCAGGCCGCCCAGGGCCTTTTTGGCCTCTATGCGGTTGTTCTCCCGGTATTGCTCCAGGCGACTGAAATCAAGCATGGGTGCCACCTCCCTTGGGAGATATTTTAGCATATCGGGGGCGGGATGGCAATGCGAAGCGATCTCGTCGCCATAAGATAAATAGCGGAAATGCTCTCTATCAAATGGTATAATAATTCCGCAAGTCATTTACAAAGGGGGGCGCTGCCGTGGACTTTTGGAGCAGAATGCTGTCTGGCATTGCAGATACGATCCTGCCAAAAGCTTTGGAGGAGGATGCGCACTTTTGCAGATGGAGGAAGCTCTGCAGGAGGAAAAGGAGTTGTGGCGCGCACGGCAAAATTTCCTTGAGCCTATCGTGGCCCGGAGCTTTCAGAACAAATGGCGGTCAGCAGCACCGCCGCCCGATGTGCCGGTTCTGGTACGCCTTGCACACCACAATGGCGATCTCCCCGCTGGCGCGCAGGGAGATATCCCCCACCAGCGTGCCCCGGTACTCGATGTACCAGCAGTCGCCGTTGGCGCAGAGATAGTCGTACATCCGGTGCAGCAGCGCCGCGTCATAGGGCGTGTCCCGGTCGTCCACCTGCTTGCAGACGTCCAGATTCTGGTACCACGGCAGCGACGCGGCGTCGTTCCGGTAGTACGGGATCAGGCGGATGTCCTCATCAACGGTGCGTATTGTCATGCTCGTCCCTCCAGACTCTCACGCCGGACGGCTTCCCGTCCCCGGAAATGAAAAACGCAGCGCAAACCGATCTCACGGTCTGCACTGCGTCTGCGCGTCCGGCATCGCGTTTATGCGTCCCCGCCCACCAGCGCGCGGAAGGCCGCATCGCGGTCGAAGGTACCGGCAGCAAAGCCGGGCACCTCCTTGATGGCCTTGCAAATGCTGATACTGAAGCCCGTCAGGATCTGCCCCACCTCCTGATCGGAGTAGGGACAGTCATCGGTGACGATCAGCGTGGACAGGCTGTGCACCACCAGCCACAGGTCGCGGAAATAGACGTCCGCTTCCTCGCCGGTGATGTGGTAGATATCCATCAGGGCCGGGCGCACATGCTCCTGCAGATGGCGCATGGACGCGGCGGCGCTGTACTCCTTTTCCCGGGTCAGGAACAGCAGCCGGTAAAGCTCAGGCTCCTCCCGGGCAAAGCGGATGTACTGCTTCCCCACGCCCAGGAACGGGATGTCCTCCTGCAGGCCCGCGTGGGTGTAGCGGTCATACACGTCCACTGCGGCGGCATAGACCGCCGTTTTGATGCCGTCCATGGAGTCGAACGCGGTAAAGATAGGCTGCGTGGACGTGCCCAGCTCATCCCCGATGTTCTTGGCGGTCAGCCCTCCGGCGCCCTTGGCCCGCACTACCCGCAGCGCCGCCTCCACCATTTCCGTTTTCGTGAATTTGTTCTTCGGAGCCATTGTCTGCACCTCTCCCGGCGAGAATAAAGCATTTAATACATATCGCACAATATGCATTGTACATTATGCGCGCACAGAGTTCCGTTGTCAACCCCCTCCTCGCGTTTTCCTTACGGCCATTCCTCCTCCGGATCGCCGATCTTCAGGCAGAAATCGTGCAGTCGCAGAAGCAGCGGCGCCGGCGTTTTCCGCCCACAGCGCCTGTGCCTGCACCGGGAACCGCTGCGCCACCGTCTCCCGGAGGTTGGCGGCAAGACAGCTCTCTTTCATATCTGTGATGCCTCCTCTCAGAGCGGTTAGAGAAAATTAACCGACCCGCTTTTGAAAAACCGCCGTGCGGCGGTCATGGCGACGCGGCGCTTGTACACCACGCCGTCGTACTTCTTCTTGAGCTCCACAAACACCTTGTCGTCCCCCGTTGGTACGCCGTAGCTGCGGACGCGCAGCTTCTCCTTATACACCGGCTTCTCCAACGATTTGCGGATGAGCCGCCAGTCCCCGGTGTCGTAATAGATGTTGCAGATGGTGTATGCGCCGTAGGCATCCTTTTCATATAAGGAGCCATTCCCTCCAGCAGGAAGCGCTGCTGCTGCGCCGCCGTCACCGGGGGCAGCTCCTTTACCATCGGGGACAGCTTCGGCAATACCCTGTACAGCGGTACGGCCCTGTGCAATGCGAACCTTGTGTTCTTCTCCTCCCCCACGCTGACCGGCGGCGACAGCGCCCTCACCGCCGAAGCGCAGACCGGCAGCATCCGCACCGGCATGGGCGGTATGGGCGGTATGGGCGGCGCCGGAGGCTTTTCGGGCTTCGGCG